>Ga0182024_10000039_pt1 | contig 221085 bp, 188 predicted proteins | sample P32metaG_FD_120480 | JGI IMG/M metagenome (GOLD analysis project Ga0182024, IMG submission 120480) | Permafrost microbial communities from Stordalen Mire, Sweden - P3-2 metaG (Illumina Assembly) | ecosystem: Environmental > Terrestrial > Soil > Wetlands > Permafrost | place: Sweden: Stordalen...
AGCAAATTTTTATAGGATGCGGCGCATTTACCGACCAAGACGCCTTCGAACGAAAGCTGTATGTCGTGCGCAAGCGCGCTGAGAATGAGATTGCCGCGTCCGGTATCGAAGACGCGAGCACGTTTCACATTCCTTCGCTCTCCTGCCGCACCATTGTCTATAAAGGTCTGCTGCTGGCGCCGCAGATCACTAATTTCTACAAAGAGCTATCCGACCCTGACGTGACCAGCGCGTTGTGCCTGGTGCATCAGCGTTTTTCGACCAACACTTTTCCGAGTTGGCAACGCGCTCATCCCTATCACTACATCGCGCACAATGGCGAAATCAACACGCTCAAGGGCAATGTCAACTGGATGCACGCCCGGCAATCGCTGCTGCAGTCGCTGCTGTTTGGCGAAGATATCCAGAAGCTCTTCCCGATCATCGCTCCCGACGGCAGCGATTCCGCGAACTTCGACAACGCCGTCGAGTTGCTGGTGCAAGCGGGCCGGAGTCTGCCGCATGCAATGGCTATGCTGATTCCGGAAGCGTGGGCCGGCAATCCGCACATGAAGCCGGAGAAGCGCGCGTTCTACGAATATCACGCGTGCCTGATGGAGCCTTGGGATGGGCCAGCGGCAATTGCTTTCACCGACGGCAAGGTGATTGGCGCCATCCTGGACCGCAATGGCTTGCGGCCAGGACGCTATGTAGTGACGAACGACGATCTCGTCATCATGGCTTCGGAGACGGGTGCGCTCGACATCGAACCGGAACAAGTAAAGATGAAGGGCCGATTGCAGCCAGGAAAAATGTTCCTGGTGGATACCGTCGAAGGCCGCATCGTCCCCGATAAAGAAATCAAGCAACGGTTGGCTTCGCGGCAGCCCTATGCGGAGTGGATCAAAGATAATCAGATTACGATCGATCAATTGCCTGCGCCTTCGCGCATGCATCATCCGCCAGCCGAAACTTTGCTTCGCCGCCAGCGTGCGTTTGGCTATAGCGACGAAGACTTGCGCATGATCCTCGCTCCCATGGCTTCGAAGGGCGAAGAGCCAGTTGGCTCCATGGGCACAGATACGCCATTGGCCTGCCTCTCTGACCGGCCACAGTCGCTCTTTAACTACTTCAAGCAGCTCTTCGCGCAAGTTACGAATCCTCCTATTGACTCGATTCGCGAAGAGATTGTGATGTCGCTGAGTAGTTATATCGGAAGTGAGCGCAACATCCTCTCGGAAGAGCCCGAGAACTGCCACATGCTGAAGCTGGCGCATCCGCTGCTGACCAACCTCGATTTGGAAAAGCTGCGCCGCGTCTCGACAGGCGACTTACTGGCGATCACGCTGCCCGCTCTATTCCGAGCCAGTGAAGGAGAAGCCGGGCTGAAGCGCGCGCTCGAAGAGTTGTGTCAACGGGCGTCGCTCGCAGGCCGGGCAGGCTACACGCTTCTGATTCTTTCCGACCGCGGGGTAAACAAAGAACTCGCGCCCATACCCAGTCTCCTGGCGCTCGCCGCTGTGCATAACCTGCTCCTGAAAGAAGAGACGCGGTCGCAGGTAGCTTTGATTACGGAATCGGGCGAACCGCGTGAGGTGATGCACTTTGCGCTACTGAGTGGCTATGGCGCGAGCGCAATCAATCCTTACCTGGCGTTCGAAACTGTAGAAAATATGGCTCGGCGCGGCGAGCTAGCCGAGGGGATAACTCCAGAGTTAGCTGTGAAACATTTTATTAAGTCGGTAAATAAGGGTTTGCTAAAGACCTTCGCGAAGATGGGTATCTCGACTTTACAGAGTTATCAGGGAGCCCAGGTTTTCGAAGCCATCGGCCTGAACAAGGAGTTAGTGGAAGGCTACTTCGCAGGAACAGCGTCGCGCCTGGAAGGTATAGGGCTTGAAGTTGTGGCCCGCGAGGCGCAAATGAAGCACGAGCATGCATTCCGTCCGCTGACCGAATCGGAGACCGAACTCGCGGTCGGCGGAACGTACCACCAGCGCGTGAATGGCGAGTATCACCTGCTGAACCCGCTAACCATCGGCAAATTGCAACAAGCGGTGCGGCAGGGAAGCTTTCAAACTTTTCAGGAATATACCGACCTCATCGACAAGCAGAGCAGTAACATGGCGACACTGCGCAGCTTGATGAAGTTTAAGAAGAGTACCAAGCCGGTTCCGCTCGAAGAAGTTGAGCCAGCCAAAGAAATCGTGAAGCGTTTCACCACGGGAGCCATGTCATTTGGCTCGATCAGCAAAGAAGCACACGAGACTTTGGCCATCGCCATGAACCGCATTGGCGGTAAGTCAAACACCGGCGAAGGCGGCGAAGATGAAGAACGCTTCAATCCGGATGAAAATGGAGATCTGCGCCGAAGTGCCGTTAAACAAGTAGCATCGGCACGCTTTGGAGTAACCACGAATTACTTAGTCAACGCGGACGAGTTACAGATCAAAATGGCGCAAGGCGCGAAACCCGGCGAAGGCGGCCAGCTTCCCGGCCACAAAGTCGATGAAGTTATCGCACGTCTCAGGCATTCCATTCCTGGCGTAGGATTGATCTCGCCACCGCCTCATCACGATATCTATTCGATCGAAGACCTGGCGCAGCTGATCTACGATCTTAAGAATGTAAATCCGCAGGCTCGCATTGCGGTGAAGTTAGTGGCAGAAGTCGGAGTGGGCACGGTGGCGGCGGGCGTGGCCAAGGCACACGCCGACGTTGTCCTGATCAGCGGCGACAGTGGAGGCACCGGAGCGTCCCCGTTGAGTTCGATCAAGCACGCGGGCATCCCGTGGGAGTTGGGTCTTGCGGAAACGCAGCAAGTGCTTTTGCTAAATGATCTGCGCAGCCGAATCCGCGTGCAGACCGATGGCAAGCTGCAAACCGGCCGTGACGTGGTGATCGCGGCGCTGCTGGGTGCGGAAGAATTCGGATTCGCCACCACGCCGCTGATTGCCATGGGCTGCGTCATGATGCGCAAGTGCCATCTCAACACCTGCTCGGTCGGAATCGCCACGCAAGATCCCGTGCTGCGCAAGCGTTTTCAAGGGCAGCCCGAGCATGTCATCAATTTCTTCTTCTTTCTGGCGGAACAAGTCCGCCAATACATGGCCGAGCTCGGTTTTCGCCGCGTGGACGAAATGGTTGGCCGTGTCGACATGCTGGAAATGCAGCCGGCGGTTGATCACTGGAAGGCGAGTGGTCTGGATTTGTCGGCGATTCTTTATGCGCCGCCGACTCCATCTCGCGTGGCGCGACGTTGCGTGCAGAAGCAGGAACACGGCTTGGAGCAGGCGCTGGATCATCAGCTTCTTGCCAAATCGCAGGCTGCGCTCGAAACCGGCGCGCCCGTTGTCATCAAACTGCCCGTGCGCAACATTCATCGTTCTGTCGGAACCATGCTGAGCGGAGAAATTGCACGCCGCCATGGTTCGGCGGGGCTGCCCGACGACACGATTCGAATTCATCTCGACGGATCTGCCGGGCAAAGCATGGGAGCGTTTCTCGCCCAGGGAGTTACTCTCACACTCGAAGGCGATGCCAACGACTATGTGGGCAAAGGCCTGTCTGGCGGGCGTTTGGTGGCGTATCCGCCACGGCGGTCGAGGTTCGCTCCCGAAAAAAATATTCTGATCGGCAACGTTGCCCTCTACGGCGCAACCAGCGGCGAAGCTTTTTTCAATGGAGTTGCCGGAGAGCGCTTTGCCGTTCGCAATTCCGGAGCGACCGCGGTTGTCGAAGGCGTCGGCGATCACGGCTGCGAATACATGACCAAGGGCCTCGTGCTGGTGCTCGGAGCCTGCGGAAGAAACTTTGCGGCCGGCATGAGCGGTGGCGTTGCCTACGTTTTTGACGAGCGCGGAGACTTCACCAAAGAACGCTGCAATCTCGATTCGGTTGACCTCGAGCCGGTTCTCGCATCGCATGATCCGCAGTTCAACGGTAGTTGTGTGACCGAAGCTAAGCTTGTCAAAGATCTCGTCACGCGCCATCTCGGTCTTACCGGGAGTCCGCGCGCTCTTTGGATTCTCGACAATTGGTCAGAAGCGTTGTCGCGATTCATAAAAGTTTTTCCGCACGAACACAAACGAGTGCTCGGAGTAAGCCGCCGCCGTCAACCCTACATCCCAAGTGTCCCGCTGGGCGTGCCAGTCGCAGATGTGCAGGTGCAACATGGGTAAGGACACGGGATTCCTGGAATATGGGCGCGAACTTGCGCCGCGGCGGCCAGTCACGCAGCGGGTCAATGATTGGTTCGAGATCTACCTCGATTTTCCGGAAGAGAGACTTCGGACCCAAGGCGCGCGCTGCATGGATTGTGGCGTGCCCTTTTGCCAGACCGGATGCCCCGTCAACAACCTGATTCCCGATTGGAACGATCTCGTCTATCGGGGGCGTTGGAGAGAAGCCATTCGCCAACTGCACGCGACCAACAATTTCCCGGAATTCACCGGCCGGATTTGTCCCGCGCCGTGCGAAGCATCCTGCGTTCTCGGAATCAATCAGCCAGCGGTCACGATCAAGCAGGTCGAAAAAAATATCGTGGAGCGCGGGTTTGCCGAGGGCTGGATCCATCCCCAGCCTCCGAAGATTCTTACAGGCAAAAAAGTTGCGATTGTGGGCTCAGGGCCCGCGGGATTGGCCGCAGCGCAGCAGTTATGCCGTGCGGGACATACGGTTGTGGTCTACGAAAAAGCTGATCGCATCGGTGGCCTGCTGGTCTATGGCATTCCGCAATTCAAGATGGAGAAGCGCATCGTTGATCGCCGCATTGAGCAGATGTCCGCCGAGGGCGTGAAATTTGTTACAGGCGCAGAGGTGGGTAAGAATGTCGCGGTCGAGGATTTGCGGCGCGACTTCGATGCCATCGTGCTCGCCGGAGGAGCGGAGCATCCTCGCGATCTCGATGTCCCCGGACGCGAACTGAAGGGAATCCATTTTGCGATGGAATTTCTGCCGCAGCAGAATCGTCGCTCTCTCGGCGACACCATTGAACCGCACAAAGAAATTCTGGCGACGGGCAAGCATGTCGTCATCATCGGTGGTGGCGACACGGGCGCCGATTGCCTCGGCACCTGCCATCGCCAAAAGCCGCTCTCCGTGCACCAATTCGAGATCATGCCCAAGCCTCCCGACGAACGCTCGCCGCTGACGCCCTGGCCACTTTGGCCAATGCAACTGCGCACCGAAGGCGCCCATGAAGAAGGTGGCGTGCGCGACTGGAGCATCGCGACGACGAAGTTCACCGTCTCTAGTTCCGGCGAAGTGCAGCAACTGCATGCGGTCCGAGTTGGGCCGCCGCCAAGATTCGAGCCGATTCCAGGCACTGAATTTGCGATGGACGCGGATCTCGTCTTAATTGCGATGGGCTTTGTCGGTCCAGTTCGAAGCGGAATGATTGAGCAATTGGGCGTAAAGCTAGATGCGCGTGGCAATGTCGCGACCGACCAGAACTACATGTCATCGGTCCCCGGAGTTTTCGCTGCGGGCGATATGCGGCGCGGCCAGTCGTTAGTTGTGTGGGCAATCGCCGAAGGGCGCAAGGCAGCCGCGAACGTCGACGCTTACTTGCGCGCGCAGGTGATCCCGATTACGACTCAACTGACATCCAAAGAGCAAACAATAGCTTCCTGAATACCCGTCACTCGCCAGAGGCGCGCTTTTCCGTGTTCCTAGCAGTCAGTCCAAAGAGTTGCGTCTTATTTTCCCGCCCCATCTAACTCTCGCGCCGCCGACTCGATAAGCGCCGATTCGTCCTCCAGCGCTTTGGCCACGCGCACGATCTCGTGCTCTGCCTCCGCATAATTCTTCTGCTCGATCCCCTCACGCACTCCTGGGACCGTCTTCACTCCATAACCCGAATAAACGCCCGGCGCATAGAGCAGATGCTTGTACCACGGACGCCGTGGCAATCCGTCGGCATTGGTGAGGCGCCGCTCACTTTCAATCAGATCGTGATTCAGAGTGACTAGTTTGGCTGCGAACGTATCCTCTCCCAATCTTGCTTGCTTTTGCGAGAGCGCCTGCTGGTAGTGTTTGGCGCTGCGCGTTAGAGAGTCAACCGCATTTTGCATCGGCGCAAAATTCAAGTGTGGTGGAATTTCTTCTTTCACCGGAGCGACTGTCGGCCGTCTGGGATCAAACGTCGCCTTGAACATTCCTTCGTCTATTTCCTGATTGCGTTCGCGAATTTCATCCTGTTTGTTGGTGAGCAGTTTCTGGAGATCTCTTGTATACATTTCCACCGTATCGGCGAAATCCACGAAATCAAATGGCAACACTTCCGCATCCGCCAGGCGCATCACCGACGTCCCGATGGTTTGCGACATAGCCCTGCCATATACGAAATCAGTGTCGGAAAAATGCGTGTACCAGTAGAAGTCATCGTAGATGGAGTGATATATTCCCTGCTCGTCCTCGCCGCCGAATCCCAGATTCAGGCAGGCGATGCCGAGGTGATCGAGGTAGGCCGTGAAATCCGTGCCCGAGCCCAGCGCCTCGATGCGGAGATCGGTGCGCTGCCGCAGTTCCTTGCGATCATCGCCGGATTTTGCTGCAGCGACCGCACTCAACTGCGCCCGCTGCCACACCGTCATTTTGGTTTCCGGATCTTCGATGTCTCGCGCGATACCGTTGATGAACTGCTCAAGGCTGTGCGAGCCGCCCATATTCAGGATGCCGCGATCGTTCGTGTCGGTATTGATGTAGACGGCGGCATGTTCGCGCAGTTCATCGGCATGAGTTTCCGCCCACTCGGTCGAGCCCAAGAGCATGGGCTCTTCGCCATCCCAAGCGGTGTAGATGATTGTGCGCCGCGGCTTCCAGCCCTGCTTGAGAAGCACACTGAGCGCGCGTGCTTCCTCGAGTAAAGCAACTTGTCCAGCGGTTGGATCCTCGGCCCCGTTCACCCACGCATCGTGATGATTGCCGCGAATGATCCATTCGTCGGGAGCGACGCTGCCCGGAATTTTCGCGATCACATCGTAGACCGGTTTGATATCCCAGTTAAACGCGAGCTTCAAATGAACCTGCGCCGGTCCCGGTCCCACGTGATAGGGAATCGGCAGTGAGCCGCGCCACTCTTCCGGCGCCATCGGGCCGGCCAGCGCGGCCAGCAGCGGCTGTGCATCGCCGTAAGAAATCGGCAGCACCGGAATTTTCGTGAGGCTCTTCGCATCCTTCAGCGCGAGGCGCTTGGCGTCGGGAGTCGCACCGACCCCAGGAGTCAGCGGATCACCCGGGCTGGCCGAAGCGAAATCCATGACACTGCCGCGCTGCACACCATCCGGAGGCCGCATTGGCCCAAGCGGAAAAACATTGTCACGCGTGTAACCATCGTCCTGAGGCTCGGAGTAAATCAGGCAGCCAATGGCTCCGTGCTCGGCCGCGACCTTCGGTTTCACTCCTCGCCAGCTGTGTAAATACTTGGCGATCACGATTGCGCCTTTCACCGAAATGCCCAGCCGGTCAAGTTTTTCGTAGTCTTCGGGCAATCCGTAATTTACGAATACGAGCGGCCCGGTGACGTCGCCGTCGATGGAGTATGCGTTGTACGTGGGCAACTGTTCCGACTTCTGATTAGAGGTTGGATCGACAGCCAGCGCGGGCTCTTCAAGTTTGGCGGTGAATTTCGTCGGCGCCAACATTTCCAACACTCGCACCTTAGGCGTGGGAAATAAAACATCGAATCTTTCGATGTGCGCGTCCAGTCCCCAATCCTTGAAGTGAGCAAGAATCCATTCTGCATTGTCTTTATCGTAAGGCGAGCCCACATGATGCGGGCGTGCGCTGAGCCGTCGCATGTACTCGCGAAGATTCGCAGGATCGGGAATAGCGCGGAACTTTGCCTCCCAATCGCGTTCGCTTTGACTGGCGCGTGGCGAGTATCCGACCAGCGCAGCCGGATTCGACGAGGCTGGATCCGCGCCGAGAGAAAGGGAAGGAAGAATCAGGGTGAAGATCAGCACAATGGCAGAGAACGGTCGCATGCAGCTCCTTTGTTAGAAGGGTGCCATTATAGCCGGTGGAATCCGTTGTAAGCCTCCCTTGTTGGCACCATTCATGCTCGATCGAGTGGCAGCGGCTTTACTTGGTCGTAGACGAGAATCAGGCGAGAACGATCTCCGGCACTTCGGCCAGCGTCGTGATTTGAGCGTCAGGCGTTTCGGGGATTCGCTCTGGAGCCTGACCGAAGCGATTGCACCACAGCACGCGGAAGCCAAATGCTTTCGCCGAGTAGGCGTCCCACCCGTTGGAAGAGAGAAAGCAGATGCGATGCGCAGGCAGGTTGAATCGCGTGCAGGCAAGCTGATAAACGGACGGATGCGGTTTGTAGACCTTCACGTCCTCAACTGACAATATCGCGTCGAACAGATCGCCGATGCCCGCGTTGGCCGCCGCCGCCGCGAGCATGGCGGCCGAACCGTTCGACAGAATGGCGAGCTTCATGCCGCCAGCCTTCAGCCGCTTTAGTACGCTAGGAACTTCGGGATAGGCGTCCAGAGCCAGGTATAGGTTCATGAGCCGGGCGCGCAGCGCAGTTTCTTCGATGTGCAACGTCGCCAGCGCGAAGTCCAGTGCATCGCCCGTGACCTGCCAGAAATCCGCATGGTTCCCGGCCAGACCGCGCAGCCAGCGAACAGCGTGCCATAGGCGTCGAACACGCACGCCTCTATATCGTGAAGCTCCAGCGTCATCGTCGCTTCACTCCCATTCGTCACTGCCGATGGGATCGCCGTCAGGCGGCGAGGCGGGCGAGGTCAGATGCATCTCTGCTGGATTCTTTTGGAAGTGATCGATTTGGCTCTCGGCAAAGAAGAATTGCGCGCGCGAGGCGTCGTTCTTCGCTGACGGCGGCTGCGTGGCGATCCATTTTTTCAATTCGTTGAGCTTGAGTGCGACCACAGCGCGGACTTGCGCAGATGCGTGCTCGTCGCTGGCCAACGAAATGAGGTGATCCAAAACGACTGCGTTAACCGTGCGCTGGATGGCGCCGCGATATCCAGAGGTGGGTTGCGCCTTCCACGTGGCGGCAAACAGGTCACCCACTAATTCGTCAAAACCAGGATTGTCGGCATCGAGCGCATGATACTCGATCATGCGCTGGGCGCGTTCTGGCTGGAGCAGCACGTTGGCGACAATTTCCGCGGCAGCTTCGGCAGGCGCGAGCGCATCGAAAGCGGGCGAAGTGCGGCGTGAGAAATTCTCGCGTCCTGTCGGATATTCCGGCGGACGCGGTGGAATCATCTTCAGCAGAGACTCAGGCAGAGCGAGTACTTGCGGCGAGAGTGTGTCGAGAACCCCGCGAATGGAAGCTCGCTGCTGCGCGGCGGAAACAATCTTCGGCGGCGTTTCGTGGTCTTCAACTCCTCGAAGATTGAACGAGTAGTCAAGCCCGCCGATCGATTTCGCCACTGCCGTCACTTGATAACGGTGGTAGAGATACATCGGGACGAGAACATCTTCGAGAGTCGCCATCGGAGTATGCTCAGGAATCGCACTCTCGGAGAGATTCTTTAGCGCGGAGGCGCGCACGGCCATCACACGAGTCAGGCCATCGAGAGTATTGCTGCCCGTATCCCAAAGGTGCGCGATGGGGCTAGCAGAGCCGAGCGGGCGCGCGTCCTGATCGGTAAGGTAAAGAAGCCCTCGAGAAAATGCATCAGCGAGAATTTTGTCGAGCGCCGGCGTCTCGTCTTTTTCCTGCGAAAAATCGCTGTAGCCATAGGCAATTGAAACCTTGTCCCACTCTCCGATGCCGACCGCATAGGCGTCGGAAACATCGGGCCGTCCATCCGCTCCTAGAGTTACCGTCGGCGGCGGATAGTCCATAACGGAACTGCGATTGACGATGCTGGCGGCGTAATTATGCATGAGGCCGAGAGTGTGGCCAGTTTCGTGTGCGGCGAGTTGTCGAATGCGTGCAAGCGCCATTTCGTTGGCTCGCTTGAGCGCCGCCGGATCGTTTCCGAATGGATCAAGAAGTCCTTGCGCGATCAAGAACACCTGGCGGATTCTCAGCGCGTCGAGATTGACGTGGCCATTGATAATCTCGCCGGTGCGCGGATCAGCGATAGCGCTCCCATACGCCCACCCACGAGTTGCGCGCGGAATCCATTCAATGACGTTGTAGCGCACATCCATCGCGTCAACACCGTCGGGCAGCAGCTTCACCTGGAATGCGTCCTTGTATCCGGCGGCGGTGAAAGCCTGATTCCACCAACTTGTTCCTTCAAGAACGGCGGAGCGAATCGGTTCTGGGATGGCGCGGTCGATGTAATAAACGATAGGCTTCGCCGGCTCGCTAACCGCAGCCGACGGGTCTTTCTTCGCGAGCCGATAGTGCGCAATATATCGTTTGACGATAGGTTGATCGACCGGCGTCGCGAAATCCATGTAGCTGATGCCAAAGAAACTGGAGCGTGGATCATAGTTGCGCTCGTGGAATCCGACGGGAGGAGCCTGGATGAATGAGAAGTGCTCATGCACGGTGATAGCGCGAGGATCGGGCGTGACTTGTTCGACCCAATGGCCGGGATTTTCTCCAACGAAAGTCAAAGTTGATTCGACATCGGTGTTCTCGGGAAAATTCTTGGTGCGCGGAAGGTAAATAGCGGAGCGCGATGAATCGATGTGATAGGCACCCTGCTTGAGCGTGGCAAGTCTCGACGCGACTTCATGCGCATCGCTCAGGAAAAACGGCGTCGCGTCGACGAGAACGAATTTGCCTTCGTCGTCTTCGGCGGCGGATTCGAAGCCCCAGAGAACAGATTGAGCGAAGGCCTGTTGCACCGCCGTTTGTTGCTCGAGATCGTCTGTTACCGCGCGATATCGCTCATTCTCGGCAACCAGAAGGACTCGCGGACCACTGCGTTCAAAATGGACGACGTTCGTTTTGCCCGGCTGGCCGCGGTCGAGGCCAACGTCATTCGATCCCACACCGTTCGGAAGCGATTCGTAATAGAGGAATGGCGCATTCCATTTGTCGATCTGCAGCCAGAGTTTTCCTTCGCGCGCGTCCCAGTAACAGGTGAAAAAACCAGGCATCTTTTGCATGCCCGAAGTTTTCTGCTCGATCGTTTTCCGCGTCGCCGGCTCAACAGGCGAAGACGTTTTGTGCGATGCGTCGGTAGTGGGGTTCTGAGCGGGTGCGACTGAAACGAAGGTCAGAACTGTCAGGAACGCGATCAAGACGCGTTTCATCGATGTGTCCTCCTGGGACAGAAGTATTTATGGCAAATGGGTTGGGCGGCGACTCCGCGCGATTCATTCTGACATATACCGCCTGACATGTGCCGCGGCTACTGGCTCACGCAACGCTGCGGACCCGCTGATCTTCAACAGGTAATCGCGCTGGAAGGTAGGGCAAGCGCGCCGCGGAGGCCCATCGTGAGCGCACCGGACCCAGTAATACGCTGGACAGATCTTTTTGAGCTCTTCTCATGGAGAGGAATTTCTTCGACGTCCGCGCAACCCAATCGCCGCTATAGCAGGCGCGGAAGCCTTGTTCGAGGAGCGATTCCAGCACGCCCGGCGCGCAATGAGGATGGTTCCAGACGAGATGTTTGGTGTCGAATTTCGACCAATCCTTTTCAAAAATACCGTAACCGGTATCGAGTTCACGCCACATTTCCGTCTGCGGATGCGGCGTGACGATCGTGATTTGCGTGACGTCGAGTTTCAAAGACGCTAATGTGCGCAGATCTTCGCTGATCGATGCCGGCGTCTCTGGCGGCAGGCCGATGATGTAATAGCCGTGGGCGTAGAGGCCCGCGCCGTGCAGCCGGTCGACGAGCTCAAATGCCGCGTGCGCTCTTTCGTTCTTGTGCATCTGCTTCAGGATGTCCTGATGGAAACTCTCGATACCAAATAGAGCGCCTTCCATGCCGCAGCGCTTCCATTCATCGAAGTTTCTGAGAAGCAGGTCGACGCGCGACTGCACCAGCCAGCGGATGCCGTGATGCGCCAATAGTTCGATGACCGCGTCGGCGTGCGAGGGCAGGTTGCCGAAATTCTCGTCCAGCAGCAGCACAAAACGAACGCCGTGTTCGACGTAGAAACGCAGCGCCCTATCCAAAGACGCGAGAGAAATTTCTTTTGGTTTGGGCGCAAACGTGGTGGTCTGGCAGAAGGTGCAGCGAAAACTGCATCCGCGCGAAGAAAATAAAATACCTAGCGGGAACGACCATCCCCCGGGCAGACGGAAGCGTGTGATCAGCGGTGGATGCTGGATTTCATCCAGACTCACCCCTAGCTTGTCTGCCAGGGAGCTTTCACTATAGCCGTTGAACACATGGTCAAAGTGCGAATGAATAGAGGGAGTCAACGCGCCATAATTTCCCGCCCACAGTTCGCGGACGCCCGCCCGCCGCGCTTCGGCAGCCATCTCCAGGATGTCGTTGGTCTCTTCCAGATAAAAAGAAAAACCGACGGCGTCCCATCCCCGCTTGAGATGAGCAGAAAACTCAGCGTGCGAAGGGTATTCCAGAATGCTTACATCGGGAAGGTTCTGCCGCAGGAATCGCAGGCCAAACGAGATCGTCCGGGGCATTCCGAAGCGCCAGCGAAAATTTCGCGGAGCATTCTCGCGAAAATAATCGTAGAGGCCGGAGTCGCGGCCGCGCGTGGTCAGCAAAATGCGAGGCAATCTTTCCTCCTCGGTGCAACCAAGACAAAAAACGGACGGGGCGCGAGTAAGAATCTAGCACACCTTCAGCTTTCGGTGCCAGAAGTGGGCAGAGGAAGTTGATGTCCCGAACGAACGTTGTTCCCGAGTCCTCCGCAAACCGGAAGCAATCTCAGCTGCCAACTGGCGGGCGATCGTCTCAAGTGACGATCAATCCCCCCATCGCACCAACTCCAGCCCGTCAGGAGTCAATTGGTGCTAATACTGATTTCATCAACGACACAAGAATTTGGGGCGAAACCGGTTGAGAATACAATCTTAACCGTGAAAACGGAACAAGGCTGTTCCTTCATCCCCGAAGACACCCGCGCCCGCCTACAACCGTTACGCCCTATAGATACTCTAACCAAACCTACCCCAATCGCGCGGGCGCGTTCGAACCGCGTGAATCAGCATGAGTTTAGGGAAGAAACTAATTGAGCCAAAAAAATCATCCGCCGGCGGCAAGCAAAAGCCTCGCACTGTACGCTGGCTTGGCCATAGTCAGCCTGCTCGCCCCTTCAATCCTGCGCGCGGACGACGTGCTCGTCCGACACCGCCAAGGTGCTCTTCGCGGTTTTCTCGTATTGCGAACCCCAGACGGAGCCACGATTGCAGACGGGGAGGCCTCACAGGTGGTGAGTGGCAGTCGTGTCACCAGTAAAACTCAATTTCACTTCAAAGACGGTTCGACTTACGACGAGACGGCTATCTTTTCTCAGTCGAAGAACTTTCGGTTGCAGAACTATCACTTGATTCAACGCGGCCCTTCGTTCCCCAATCCCATAGAGGTGTTCATAGACTGCCTGCGCGGGCAGGTCGAGGTTCGCTCCCAGGAGGTCCGCTCTCACGATGACAAGGGGCATGACAAAGTAATCAAGCAGCACATGGATTTACCCACCGATCTCGGCAACGGCCTTCTCTTCACTCTCTTCGAAAACTTGCAACCTGGCACGTCCAAGACCACCGTGTCTCTGCTCGTGACGACTCCGAAGCCGCGAATAGTTCGAGTGAACCTTAGCCCAACTGGCACCAAAGATCCCTTCTGGATTGGCAACTCCAAGTACGATGCAGTCCACTATGTCATGAAAATTGAGATTGGGGGAATCGCCGGAAAGGTGGCTCCTCTGGTAGGAAAGCAACCTCCTGACAGCCAGGTTTGGATCCTCGAGGGGAGACCTCCTCTAGTGGTTAAATTCGAAGGGCAGCTTTTCGAGGGCGGACCAGTCTGGCAAATGGAACTCACAGCTCCCACCTGGACGCCGTCTGCCGGCAGCGGCCACCAATAACCTCTTCTTGTTAGTTTTGGGACCTACGAAAGTCATACATCTCTTCACGTGGACCGGCGTATGATGCGGGCAATGCGCAAACGCATCCGTAGGTCGGCTGTCTGATCGAGGACGAGAGTGGGCAAAGCCCGATAACTAGTCGTTCGATACTGCACACCTTAGGCCGGAGGAACCCTTGAAAGCAGTCGCTTCGTCTCTGCTCCGGCCCACACGTTCAATTCTCTTGCGGGTCTTGCTTACCCGTCATTACTCTAGCGCAAGTAATTGGTTCCCGTTCCGGCGGGATTTCGTCAACGGCGTATTCCGTCAGCTACAGATTCCCCGGTTGTTTGCAGATCGATCACGAGGTGAAACGTGCCTACGGCCTCCTTCCGCCAGTCGGTTCGGTGCTTAATCTTTTCCACGTTGATCGGCGCCATTTCCACCATTACCGGGGCGCAGAGCCAGCCCGCGTCGCGTGTTACGCAGCCGATCGACAATCGGGTGCGGGTTACCTTGAAAGGGAGTGTGCATCCACTGGCGCAGGCTCGCTATGATCAAGGCCCCGTGGCGAATTCTTTTCCGGCGGAGCGGATGTTGTTGCTGCTGCAGCGGTCCCCAGATCGCGAGTTGGCGCTGCAGCAGTTCTTGCGGGAGGCGCACCGGCCGGGAAGTCCCAGCTATCATCGCTGGCTGACACCAGAGCAGTTCGCAGCAAACTATGGGCCGGCCGATTCCGAGATCGCAGCCGTTCGCGGATGGCTAGAGCAGCAAGGGTTTTCGGTGGCGCGAGTCACGCGAGGGAGAACCGCGATTGAATTTTCCGGGTCCGCCGGGCAGGTTCGTGCCGCCTTCCACACCGAAATTCACTTGTATGCGATCAACGGCGAGCGGCACTACGCCAACAATCTTGATCCGCAAGTGCCCGCCGCGCTGGCGCCAGTGATTGCCGGCATAACTCCGATCAACGATTTTCCGCCCACGTCCTATGTGAAGGTCCTGGGCCAAGCTGCCTATGACCGCGCGACCCACAAGTTTGTTCCGCAGTGGACTTTTCCGGAACACAACGATGCATTCGAATTTGCTCCCGGAGATTTTGCCCTGCAGTACGATTTGAATCCGCTCTACACCGCGGGAGTCACCGGCATCGGCGTCACTATCGGCCTGATCGGCGCCTCCAACGTTGATCCCTCAGTGGTCGCGACGTATCGGTCGTTCTTTGGGCTGCCCGCCAGTCCGCTGAATGTGGTGATCGATGGGCTGGATCCTGGAGAAAACTATGCCGTCATCGAATCCTATCTCGATGTCGAGGAAGCGGGAGCCGTTGCGCCCGGAGCTGCCATTACTCTGTACACGTCGGCCGGTACCTCCGTACAAAATGGTTTGTATCTTGCGGCGATGCGAGCCGTCGACGACGATGTGGCCTCGGTGCTAAGCACCAGCTATGGCACTTGCGAACAATACCTCGGCTCGACGGGCAACGTGTTCTGGAATGCGCTCTGGGAACAAGCGGCGGCGCAGGGACAGACTTCGTTCGTCTCGGCCGGAGATGGCGGCCCGGCGGGTTGCGACAACTTCAACACCCCCCAGCCCGCACAACTTGGAATCGCAATGAACGGTTTCAGTTCCACTCCCTGGAACGTTTCGGTTGGAGGAACGGATTTCTACTACAGCAGTTACAACCAAGGTTCGGCAGCTCAGCAGAGCCAACTCGATACCTATTGGGACACTGTGCAGACCATTTTTCCCACGACCTCGCTACTGCAGCCGATTCCGGAGCAACCGTGGAACGATCCTTTCGGACTGAATCTTGCCAACGGTGGCGTATACCAGCCCGGCAATCCGAATATTGTCGCCGGCAGCGGCGGACCGAGTACTTGCGCGACTGGCATTGATGCTCCCGACGGCACGTATGCATCCTGCACGGCAGGATATCCGAAGCCTGCCTGGCAGAGTGGAAAGGGCGTGCCCAGTGACGGTGTGCGTGATCTGCCTGACGTGTCACTGTATGCCGCAGCTGGCGAAAACGACAGCTTTTACCCAATCTGCGCCGAACCGGGGGACTGCGTTGTTTCCGACGGCGACCTCACCATCGGCATCGTCGGAGGCACCTCGGCTTCGTCTCCAGCGATGGCCGGAATCATGGCGTTAATCAACCAGAAATACGGGCCGCAAGGGCAGGCGAACTTTATTTTGTATCCGCTCGCGGCACAACACCCTTCGGCTTTTCACGATGTCGCGGTTGGAAGCAACATCGTTCCCTGTCAGCAGGGCTCTCCGAATTGCACTCTCAGCACTGCCAATGACAATACCAAGGGTTATTACACCTTCGGCTATTACGCCGGTCCCGGATATGACTTGGCAACCGGATTGGGCAGCGTGGATGCAGCTCAACTGTTCAACAACTGGAATTCGCTTAGCTTTAAGTCGACCTCGACCGATCTTAGCTTGAGCCAGACCAGCTTTACCCACGGCACTCCGGTCATGGTGAGTGTTGGCGTGAAGGGGAGCGGTGGCACGCCGACGGGAGGTGTTGAGCTGGTAACAACATCCGCCCCGGAGAATAATCCGGGCCTGCAGCTCTTAACGCTTCAGAGCGGTGCGGCAAGCGCGAGCGTGAACAGCCTTCCCGGAGGCCAATACTAAGGTGAGCGCGCGCTACGGCGGAGACAGCGTTTTCGATTCCAGCACTTCCAATCCGGTATCTGTTAATGTCACGCCCGAGAGTAGTACTGTCTTACTGTTTGGGAACACCTATCCGTATGGTTCCACTTCGTTCGTTCCTCTGACGAACGGTGGCAGCTACCCGTATGGGACCTACATCGCTATCGATGCGCAGCCCCACGGGGTCAATGCGGCGCCAGGTACAAATGACGGGGTTGCAACGGGGACGATAAGCTTCACAGATAAGGCGAGCGCGGGCACATCGAGTTCGGGTGCTCTTGCGCTTAATGCTTCCGGCACGGCGGAGTGGGTTCCAACGAGCGGATTCGCAGTGGGAATGCACGATGTCGCCGCAAGCTACTCGGGCGATGTCAGCTTTGACCCGTCCTCCAGCGCCACGGCGCTCACTTTTACGATTACAAAGATCGCGCCTGGGATCAATCTGTGCCTCGGCAATCCTCTTGTTAGCTGCACGAACAATGGGACGATTGCGAGTGGAAGCTCCGTGACTCTCACGCTCATCGTCGGGATCACAGCTCTAGCTGCCCCGCCCACGGGCACTGCGACGTTCTACCTCGGCGGTAAGGTGCTGGGAACCGCCACGCTTGGCCCGCCGCCTTACTACAACCCCAGCGTTGCGGCGGCTTCCTTGACGATAAGTAATCTTCCTCCCGGAACAGACAACGTGACCGCGCAGTATGCCGGCGATACGAATTACGAAGCCGCAACCTCCAATCCGGTACAAGTCACGGTGAGCCAGCAGAGCTGGCATTCTGACTGCCAGCGCGAACGCGTCCTCGATGCTTCCGACGCAGAACCTGACAGTGACGGCCAATGTTGCTGGAGTGAGTGGGCAGCCGGCTCCGACCGGATCCATCTTCTTGTATGCCGACGGCCCGGGAGGAAGTTGGAGTGCCGGCGGCAGCTTGGTGAACGGTTCTTACAGCTACACATTCAGCGGTCCCTATTGGAGTCCCGGAACCGTCACTGTGCAGGTGGGCTACAGCGGAGATTCCACATACGCGGCCAACAGTGTCGTCGTTCCGGTGACCATGCTGAATGTGTTCACGATGACGGCCGCGAGTTCTGTATCGTTCGCAGCGGGCGCGACCTCGGGCAACACTTCGACGCTTACCGTAACCCCGGCCAACGGATTTACTGGCCTGATCTATTTTGCGTGCACGATTGCATATTATCCGCCGGGAGCGCAGCATCTGCCCGATTGTTCGGCTCCGCCCTCGGTGAATGTGGCGAGCGCAAGTGCAGTGACCGCCGCAATGACCATCAGCTCGACGGGACCGACCACAGTCTCGCGTGCTCAACGGATTCAGGGTCCGCATTGGCTTGCGGCGCAGTTCCTCACGTTCTTCGCGGGAATTTTCGTGGTTGGATTGCCGCTACGGAGACGCATTCGCCCCCGCGGAACCGCTCTGCTCTTGCTGATTGTGTTTGTGGGGAGCATGGTCGCAATGAGTTGCGCTGGTGGCGGCGGTAACAATGGCGGAGGCGGCAAACCCGTTCCCGGAACCACACCCGGCAACTATAAATTCATGGTCTACGGCTCCTACACTCCAAACGTCGGTACAACTCAGCCATTCTATTATTCTGCGCCACAGGTGTTCGTCGTGAATGTCACCATTCAGTAGGTGGTTTTTCAGTTCGAGGTATTTTCGGTAGTGCCTTCCCAGCCAAATGTAGAAGAGCCGCCTTCGTGAAGTAGTGCAGTAAGGATTGATAGTTGGCGAAGAATCGCGATTTCGCTCATTAAAGTTTTCAGGCGCCGCCTACAACCTTGCGCTAGCGAAATCATTTTCTCAGGGCTCGCGTAAAACGGGATTACTTCCACATTGCCGGCCATCAGGTTCTTGTCTCCGCTCGCTCTGCGCAGCGAACTCGGAACAATCATAGGTCGTGCCATCGACGGTATTGCTCCGAACCGCCTCTTTGCATTCAACCGAACTTTTGTCTTTCGCTACCGGTTCTTTCTCGAACAGAAAAACCCCGCACCATCCACGATCAATGTGACCTTGGCCGCTGTGAGGCGCCTCGCCTACGAAGACGAGTAAAGATCATGGTCGGAGTATGGGACGATCTCCCGCTGAAACTCTAATTTCCCTGTGCCGCGGCCTTTGCCGCTGGCACCGAAATCGTGACCGAGTCAGGTTCCGTCCAGACGGGGCTTCCGCTGGTCAGGTCGATGCGGTGCATGGTGATCTTCAGGCTGCCGTGATCGACCTCGACCACCACGTAGTGGTAATTCACTTCCTTGCTCTGGAACGGATCGCCCTTAGCTCGTTCAATCGGGTACGCGTGCGCCCCCGCGCCGCCGCTCACGAAGTAGGTAACGCCACCGTGCTCGTGGCGTTCGTAGTTGTGGACGTGTCCGGAAAAAACCACAATGCGTGCGCGAAGGTTTTGCTGCCGCGCTTCAATAATCTTGGCTAACGCCTGCTCCTGCGTGCGCGCCGAGTGTCCGCCACCAAACATCTTCGCGTCCGACGAACTAGTGTAGGGAGGATGGTGAAAAACCATGAAAACAAAATCAACATCGGCGGGGAGATGATCCAATTTCTGCGTGAGCCATTGCCCTTGCGGCCCCGAGATTTCGTCCTCCGCACTGTCCAGCACCAGCAGCAGCGTATTGGCAGCTCGAACAGAATAGTAGCGGCTGTCCTTCAGATCAGGGAAGCGTTCAAAATAATTAGCCAACGCAACTTTTTCGTCGCCATGGAGATCGTGGTTGCCAAGCGCAGGGTAAACCGGGAGCTTGTTCGCGCGCCACACCGCTGTCTCACTGTCCCAGATCTTCCAATCGTCCTTGTCATAGCCGTTGTAGACGATGTCCCCAGTGAGGGCTACGAACGAAGGATTGGTTTCGGCAATGGCCTGCACCAATTCGCGGCGCACCAGCGGATTCGCCGCCTCCGTATCTTTGGGATCATGGAAGCGCGAATCTCCATAGACGACGAAGTGGAAGGAGGCGCTTACCTGCAATTGCAGCTCTACTGGCTGGTTTTGCAGCTGCGCTTGCGAGTGTGAACGCGAGCATGCAACGCAAGCTAGAAAAAGAATCACGACCGGCAATCTTTGTAGTTGTCTCATCTAGTTGCCCACCACCAGCACTTCAAATTGCCCCGCTTCCGCGGTGGATAAAAAGAGTTGATGCGTCTTTGGATCGAGCGCCATAGTTTTCGCTTTGGGCAGAGTCTTCACATTTTCGACGACCGAATATTTGTCTGGACTGTCCTGATGAATCACCGTGATCGTGCCTTCCCCATTGGAATTGAAAATCAGCCGGGACGAAGGATCGAACGCGGTCGCATCCACATGGTCGCCAATAGCAAGCGTCGTGATCACCTGTCCTGTATCGGCATTCATTACCGCCATAACCTTGCTGCGGCATCCGATGAACAACCTGCGATTCGCCCGATCCATCGCTATGCTCGATGGCGAAGTGCAAGGAGCAGTCTGCCAGCGCTGCTCAACTTTCAACGTGCGCGCATTAATCTTAAGGACGACGCTCGCGTCTTCCAGATTATTGTAGACATACCCGGAACCGTCAGCCACGGCATACTCCGGCCCCCCGCCGAGATCAACTGTTCCCGCGACCTTTCCGTCCGTTGCCTGAATTGCCGTAGCACTGTCGCTGTCGCCATTGAATGCGAAAACTCTCGACGTAGCAGGGTCATAAATAATGGCGTCGGGTTTCTTGCCAACCGCGACTTCGGCGATCGTCTTCAGTGTTTTTAAGTCAAAAATCGTGACCGCGGATGACTGCCCATCACTCACGAATCCGCGTCCTAACTCTGGAGCAATGGCGATTCCGTGCACACCGGGAGTATTCGCGATCTTTCCGACGATCGCTCCCGAATCGACATCGAGCACTTCTACCTGAGTTCCGTGAGAAACGTACAAGCGCCGCGCGCCTTCATCGACGGCGAGGTAGTCCCAACTGCCTTGGCCGGGCACCGGAATTTTCTTGGTGATGTGATAGCTGTCGGCCGCCTGTGCGGAAGTGGCGAGAAAGCTCAATAACAGGACAACACTTGCTAGGGTTCTCAAGGGCTCCTCCAGAAATATGGCTTCAAATATTCAGACTTCATTAGTGACAAGAGGCCGCATGAGGCGGGCCGCGTGAGCCCGCCTCATTGCGAACTAGAACGTAAGCCGAAACATGAACTGCAGTTGCCGCGGCGTGCCGGTTCCCGTGTTCCCGGGGGCGGCATTGTCATTGTTGCTGTTGAAGTTTACCGACGAATCGATGAGGCCGAAATCCCCTTTAGCTGTTAAGTTCTGCAGATTCGTTTGGGTAGGAGCATATGCCAACGTCAGATCCAAGGGGTCGGCTAGCTGCACGTGATTAAAGATATTGAATGCCTGCACCGCGAACTCCATCGACAATCGTTCTGTGAGTTTTGTCCTTTTCGTAAGCGCCAGGTCGATCTGCCAGGTATTCGGAGCGCGAATGACGCCGTTTGGCTCGTTCCCGAATCGCGTGAAATTCCCGTTCGCATCGAGAGGCGGCGCTTGAAACGCGGCCGCGTTGACCAGCGGTGAGCCACCACCGTTTGGACCGGCTGGGTGAGGGTGGGACAACATCACCGGTACACCCGGAATTATGTCGGGTCGCTGGTTGGTCTGGTCGTTGCCGTCTGGAAGGAAATAATTGTACGTAAGCCCGTTTTGCGCGAACGGAGAATTCGGGAATATGGTGGGATCGATTGTGCCGCTCAGATCCATCTGCACCGTCAACGGGTGCCCGGTATGCCACAGGCCAATGCTGCTCAGGCTCCATCCGCCGATGATTTTGCCGAGTGCACCGGTATAGTTCGCATACGGTTTGCCCGGCCCGAATGGAAGCTCGTATTCAGTGTTAACTGCAATATTGTTCCGAACGTCATAGACGCTGGGACCCTTATCGCATTCAAGGCAATTCACATTTTCTGGACCGGTGGATTCGCCTCCGCCAACCGATCCGTCGTTAATGGAATGCGACCAGGTATAGCGTGACTGGAAGGACAAGCCGTTTGTGAGACGCCGTTCAAGAGATACTCCCAGCGCGTGATAGGTGCTGGCTCCAATATCGCTTTTGTAGTCGACCGAGCCGAAGGGATTGCCGTTCGGATAGTACGGGTCTAAAGTTCGAAAGCAATCGGTGTCCACTGGGTTGTACGTGACCGGCTCGGTGCACAAATTCACAGCCCCGCGCGAGAAGAGATGCACGCCGCGGCTGCCGATATATTGCAACGAGAACAGGAAATTGGCCGGCAGTTGATGCTCCACCGTCAGCCCCCATGTTTCCACATACAGATCGCGGCGGCCCTCTCGCTGTAACGCCCGCGGGTGGTTCGCTTGTTTCGATGTACTAGGAATACCGGAGAGATCCGGGTCCTGTTGCGCCCAGGCGGGTTGCAAGGTTTCGTTATTAAAAGAATTCACGAGGATGCGAAACGTGTCACTCTCCAGCCCCGCGTTCAAGTCGTCATTTTGCGCTGCGCCGTGATAGATGCCATATCCCGCTCGAAACACGGTCTTCCCGTGATACTTTTCAGGCGCCCAGGCGAGAGAAAGCCTCGGATCAAAGTTGCGGTGGCTTGCGTTATATAAAGCCGGATTTTTGGGACACGGTGCGGTGTTGATCGGGCCTGGACTAGGTGCCACGTTGTAGGAACCCGATCCCAGACAGACACCATGAAACTCATTCAGGTCGAACACTGTAGTTCGATTCGTCGCCTCCGTGGCAACGCCGTAATAATCCCAGCGAACGCCAGCCGTGAATGTGAACGTTGGCGTGACCTTAAATTCGTCCTGAAAATACGGCATGTAGAAAGTCCGGCGCAGCCGGTGACAGCACCACGGGGCGATGTAATCGATGCTGCTCAAAGCTGCTGTCGCGAGCGAGTAGTCGTCGCCGAAGGTGAGCACGTTGTTCGAAGTTTGCCCCTGATTGAGGCGGACGCGGCGGATTTCCATACCCGCCTTGAACGCGTGCCGCCCATGAACCCAGGTCAGATTGTCAATTCCGCCGTAGGTTGTGCCGACCTCGACATCGGCGCTGGTGTTGTTGAGCGTGACGAAATCGTTAGTGGTGACATTAAACGGTAATGCGCTTCCCCCGGGGTTGTGAAATGGCGATCGATTGATATAGAGCTTCGCTTCGTTGAATACGGTGGGACTGAATGTGTGCTGCAACGCCAGCATGTAATTTGCCGGATGATTGATGGTTGACTGGTTATCCCCGGGTACCGTTGGGTTCGTAGCCGGCGCATGCCAAATGCTGATGTCGCGCTGGGCGCGGCCATAAAGCAGGGTTTTGTCGCTGATCTTCTGGTCAATCCGTACGAGCCAGGTATCTTCGTGGATAGTCGTTTGCCTGCCGACGGTGAGCAAATCCTCGTTCGGATTCGGATTTGTGGCGACATTGCCTTGCCACTGGAAACTCCCATCGGGAATGACGAAGCGTGGCGTGCAGCCATCGATCGAACCGACCGAGGCGCGCCAGGGAAATGCCCCCATGATCTGGCACATCGTGGGTCCGATGCCAAGGCTCTGCGCCTGATCCAGAACGTACTTTTGGTAAGGCTCGGTGGGCTCGTTCTGAGGTAGCAGTTCGGAAAAATTGGCGCAGCAGATTCCGGCGGGCACAATCATTTGCTGGCCATTGAACTGCAATTGGCGAATTCCTTCATAGTTAATGAAGAAAAATGTCTTGTTCTTTACAATCGGCCCGCCGAGCGACATCCCATATTGCCCCATCCGGAATGGGGAGATTGCGGCGTTGCCGTTTATGTCGAAATCCAGGAAACTGCGCGCGTCGAAATAGGAATTTCTGAGATAACCATAGACCGTGCCGTGGAGATTGTTCGTGCCGGACTTGGTTTCGGCGTCGATCTGGCCGCCCGCTTGCGTTCCATACTCCACGTCATACAGCGCGCTGTCGACCCGATACTCTTCGATAGCGTCCTCTGAGATCTGCAGACGCGTCGTCGACTTCTGTGCCTGTTCCTGAATGCCGCCCGCATCGACACCGTCGATCGAGAAGTTGTTGTCATCGCGCGCCCGCCCCGCAAAACGGATTGTCCTCTGGTCGCCACCGCCGTCGTCCTGGGCAAACGGCGCCAGCAACGATAAGGTGGTCCAGTCGCGTCCATTGTTCGCAAGATCTTCAAGTTGATCCGGCCGAATCACGGTGCCTGCCTCGGCCGAAGTGCGGTTGGTCAGTTCATTGGAAGCGTTGACCTCAACCTTTTCAGTCACCGCTCCAACCGGAAGCTTGATGTCCTGGGTGTGCGTCTCTCCCACTTCCAGAATGACATTCTGAATCACGGTAGTCTTAAAGCCGCTGCTCGAAACTGTCACCGAGTAGCGGCCGATGGCGAGGCCTGGGAAGCGGTAGTAGCCGACAGTATTTGACGACTGGGTGGCGGTGAGGCCGGTGTCGGCGGTTACGATCTTCACACTCGCCCCGGCAACCGCGGCTCCCGACGGATCGGTCACCGTGCCTTCAAGCTCTGCGCGATCGATTTGCGCAAACGCCGCTGCCCCGAAGATGAGCGCGAAGATGACCGCAACAGCACTTTTTGTAAAAAGAGAGAGAGTTGAGAGGGAGGGCTTTGCCTTCATAAAATTCAGCTCCTTAGTGATCACCTCAAGACCGTGAGGCCTGAGAATGTGCCCGCAAGAACGCAACCCGCGCAACAAACTGCGGCGTTTACGAAACAGAAATTGCAGCCGGTTAAATTGACTACCGATTCTAAGAAGGTGCTGTAACGGTGTTATTAAAGGACGGTTAATACTTTTTCAGACAGTATTCTCCGGGAGATGTCCCGTTTACTCTATCTTCGGCGCGCTTACCAAAAGCGCAAACGACAGGCTCGTTCTATGAAATTGCTGGTTGTCGAAGATGAACGGCGAATGCTGGAGCTCCTTCACAGGGGTCTGAGTGAAGATGGTCACAGCGTTGCTTGCGCAGTTGATGGCAGCGCCGGGTTACAGATGGTTCGAAACAACAATTTCGATGTTGTGATTCTCGATGTGATGATGCCCAAGATGGACGGATTTGAACTCGCTCGACAAATGCGTAGTGAAAATAATGTTACGCCCCTGTTGATGCTCACCGCGAAAGACTCGGTTCCCGACATCGTGAATGGCCTGGACCTTGGCGCCGATGACTACATGACCAAACCGTTTTCATTCGAGGAGTTGCTGCTGCGGCTGCGCGCAGTGCGCAGAGCTGCGATTGCTCCGCGGACGACGCAGCTCCGGGCGGGCGGTTTGTTGCTGGACGTTGCTACCCGGAAGGTGAGCCGCGGCGGAGTGCGCATAAGCCTGACGCGCACCGAATATAGTCTGCTGGAGCGGCTCATGCGCGATGCCGGAAAGGTAGTCTCGCGGGAAATCCTGATCGCATCATCCGGGCGCGAAATGGGGAGCAATACACTCGATGCTTTCGTCCGCCTGCTGCGACACAAGGTCGATTGCAACAGCAACATTGACGATGACAACCACAGCGAGCGCCGAAAATTAATTCATACCGTGCGGGGTGTTGGGTATGTCGTTCGTTCGGATCACCAGGCATGAGAAAACTCTCCATTGGCGCGCGCCTTACTTTGTGGTATCTGATAATTTTTGCGGTTGCCCAGCTATGTTTTGGCGTAGGCATGTGGCTGCTGCTTCGCCGGCACCTCTACCATATCGCCGATGACACTTTGACCGCCCAGGTCGAGGACCTGACCAATTTCCTGAAATCGCAAAAGAAAAAAAATTTGACCGTGATCAAGCTTCGCGAAGAAGCCTCCGAATCCTATGCTCTGGAGCACTCCGGCGACTTTTTGCAAATCTTCGACGAGAACGGCGACTGGATCTTCCGTGCGCCCACGCTCGAACAAATTAAATTTCCACCGCTGACGCCCGCAGCCTTCAAAGGTCGTTTGTTTCACAACAGCCAGATCGGAAACGAGCCTTTTCGCTTCATCACCGACAAGATTTACGCGAACAGCCACGCCTACTTCGTGCAGACGGGAATTCCGATCGATCAGCTGATCGCGACGCTATCTCTGTTTCGACGTTATCTCCTGATGCTGGCTCCGCTGCTATGTTTGGCCGCCGCCACCGGAGGACACTGGCTTAGCCGCAAGGCTTTATCTCCGGTGGATGCGCTTACACGGACCGCTAGAAACATCAGCGGCAACAACCTAAGCAACCGTTTGGAAAAACTAACCACGGGAGACGAACTCCAGCGATTGTCAGACACCCTGAATGAGATGTTGGGGCGCATTGAAAGCGCTTTTCTTCGCGTCACCCAGTTCACCGCAGACGCTTCGCACGAGTTACGAACGCCCATCTCGCTGATTCGCACCGAAGCGGAAATTGCGCTCCGCAAGCCGAGAGGCACTGAGGAATATCGCGAAGCGCTTCGTCACGTCCTGCTTGAGGCGGAGAGGACGTCGTCGCTGGTCGAAGAGTTGCTGTCGCTCGCCCGCGCCGATTCTGGGCGTGAGAACTTGTGCCTCAGGCTTCTTGACCTGCGTTCAGTGATTGCCGAAACCGCGGATGAATGGCATCGACTGGTGCACTCCCGTAATCTGCAATTCAAACAAACAATCGCGGATTACGACATGCCGGTTTTGGCGGACCGCAGGGCCGTGCAACAATTGCTCGCCATCCTGCTCGACAACGCTGTCAAGTACACGCCGCCCCCAGGAGTCGTTGAGTTACTCCTGCAAGTCCGAAGCGAAACGGCCGTCCTTACCGTGCGCGATTCGGGAATCGGGATTGCGGAGGAAGATCAGAGCAAGATCTTCGAGCGCTTTTACCGTGTAGATAAGGCAAGAAGCCGTGAGCTTGGCGGATCTGGCATTGGCCTCGCCATTGCCGAATGGATCGTGCAGCAGCATCGCGGATCGATTGCCGTTCAAAGCTCGATCGACAACGGATCGTCATTTATTGTCTCTGTCCCACTGCAAACGAACTCGGGAACTGTGGATATACGTGCGGAATCGGTTGTTCCGGCGAAAGAAACGCAAACCTGACACCACATGTTAGGCGATCCAGGCTCGCCGTAAACGTAACCTTCGTTTCCAGCGAGGCATCATCGTTGATGTCTTCATCGTCTGACAGCAGCGGATTTTCTGAATCCGAAACCTCCATTTTGTACCCGCCCGACCCGGGCCGACTACGAAAACACTAACTTCCATGTCGTGCGTCGTGTGTGGAAGTCGAGACAACAAGTATTGCAGTTTGGCGATGCTCACGAGCCGTGCCGGTTCGAGCGTTTCTGCAACGCCGACCTTCTTCAGCAAATCCACGGCAGCCGAGCTGCGATGGGTGCTCTTCGAACTTCGAGACAAGCGTCTGTTGGAGGCTTACCTGAAAGGCAAGAACGACATCTCCGACGAACTCGTCTTTCGGTCACCGGAAGGGGCAATCCTCGACCCCGATAACCTCTACCGTCGCGTATTCCTCCCCTTTTTTGGCCAAGGCTGCATCCGCAAGATTCGCCTGCACGATCTCCGTCACACTTTCGGATCGCTACTCCTCCAAAACGGAGCCTCGATTGTCTACGTGAGAGGAGCAAATGGGGCACAGTTCCATTCAGGTCACAGTCGACATTTACGGCCACCTGATTCCCCGTGCCCATGTTCGCTTCGTAGACACGCTTGACGAGGCCCGGTAGAGGCGACAGAAACGACCAAGCAAAAATCCGCAACCCCCGCGCAACAAACCGAAATGGAGGATCCGCCGGATATTCTGCAAGTGCTTGAAAGTACTGGTGGCGGCGGTAGGACTCGAACCTACGACCTACGGATTATGAGACCGTCGCTCTAACCACCTGAGCTACACCGCCATTTGAAATACGGGGAAGGAAAGCAGGGACAGCCCGGAAATGGGCAAAGAATCCCGCGACGCGGGTGGACGCGTCCCCATTTGCATTCTAAAAGTGCATCATTCGAGTGTCAAACGATTGCGGTTGCAAAATGACCAAGACGTCTAACGAATCGCGTGTCAAATGCCGCGCTCCATGCGAAACTGAGCGCATGAAAGTTGTCGCCGTGATTCCGGCGCGGCTGGCCTCGACTCGCCTGCCGCGTAAAATGCTGCGCGAAATCGCCGGAGTGCCATTGCTGGCGTGGGTGTATCGCGCGGTGCGGCGGTGCGCATCGCTCGACCATGTCATCGTCGCGACCGATTCAGGCGAGATTATGCGCTTCTGCGAGCAGCAAGGTTTTTCGGTGCGCATGACTTCCGCGGCGCATCGCTCGGGAACCGAGCGCGTGCATGAGATCTCGACTACGGTTCCTGCGGACATTTATTTAAATATTCAGGGCGATGAGCCGTTGACTCGGCCTGAACACATCGAGAGTCTGATAGCGGTGATGATGAGCGCGGGCGTGGAGGTGGGGACGTTGAAGACGCGATCGACGGCGATCGACGTGGGCAATCCTGGCGCGGTGAAAGTGGTGACGGATGCTGCTGGACGCGCTCTATATTTTTCGCGCGCCACCATTCCGCATGATCGCGATGGCGTGCGTCCGCACTACTACAAACATCTTGGCTTCTACGGCTATCGCAAAGATGCGTTGGATAAGTTCGTGGGTTGGCCGGAGTCGTCGCTCGAGCGCAGCGAGCGATTGGAACAATTACGTTTTCTCGAAAACGGAGTTCCGATTTATGTCGGGGAAACTTCCTTCGATACCGTCGGCGTCGATACGGAAGAGGATGTGCGGCGGGTGGAAGAGATATTGCGGCGTGAATAGCAACGTCAGTGTGATTTCGCCCAGGCTTCGGCGGCAGCGACCCGCTTGACGGTCGCCGGATGGGAGTGAAACAGCCACTCCACCCAACGCGCGGGCGTTTTTTCCGAGAGATTCTGCTCGGCCAACTTATTCATCGACGAAATAAAGGGCTCGACGCTGGTCACGGATTGAAAACAATAGCGGTCGGCCTGGCGTTCGTTAAAACGCGAATAGGCATTGAGCGCTGGCATGAGCAAAAACGATAGCCCGGTCGCGACCAGAATCAGCAGCGGCAGATCGGCGAAATCGGACATCGTCTCGAACAAGTTGCGTCGCTCAACCGCATAGCGAAGAACTTGATCGGCCAACCAGAAGCCGAACAGCGTAATTCCCGCCTGCACGAAAATGCTTTTCAGAATGTGCCGGTGCACATGGTGGCCGAGTTCGTGCGCGAGTACAGCTTCAATCTCATCGTCCGAATAATTGTCGAGCAGAGTATCTGCCAGAATAATCCTTCGCGTTGCACCTAATCCGGTTAAGGCAGCATTGGCCTTTTTGCTTTTCTCGGAAAGATGCCATTTGTAGACGCCGCGCACGCGCGTTCCCGCTCGTTCGCTAAGAACGATCAAACGGCGTTTGAGCTCCTCATTCTCAAGCGGCTCGAACTTATAAAAGATTGGGAACAGCACCACGGGCGCGAGCTGCGCGAGAAGCACAACCAATCCGAGAAAGACGATCCATGCAACGATCCACCAGTGCTGAGGCGTCTGCCGTATGAGCATGTAAAGCAGTTCAACCACGATCGTCGCCATGACGAGCCCGATCAGCAGGCTCTTACACTCATCCCAAATCCACGAGCGGAAGCGCTGATTGGAGAGGTTGTAGCGATGCTCAAGCCGGAAACTGTAATACGCGAGCGGTATTCCGATCAGTTGGCTGATGAGCATCAGCATCACGACGTAGAGGAAAACGGCAACGACGTAATTTTGCGAAGCGCCCCATTCTGCCAGATCGCGCAGCGTGCCCGTCCATCCCGATGCGAGAAGCACGACGAGCAAGCCGAAGCCGACGCCGAAATCGGCAATGCCGAGCCATCGCTTGACGCGATTGTAGCGGCGCGATTCCGAAGAATCGGCGAGCACCGGTGTGGTTTCCTTAGTTACCATCCTGCCGTTATCACTATCCTATCGTGTTATGGGGTCATCCAAAACGCGAAAGTGCCGCCAAAAGCGTGGCCCCGGCGGTCACGCCTGCCGCACGAATCTTTCACCAGCTTCCAGAATTTCTTCCACGAGTTGAGGCGAGGCCGCTTCGACGTAGCAGCGTAGGAGACGTTCCGTGCCTGAAGCGCGAAACAATACCCAAGGGTCGGCGCCGTTGCCGTTCTTTGGAGCATCAAGATAGAACTTTATCCCGTCGCGATTTTCTTTCCGCAAAATTGAATAACTGCCAAGCTTGGATGTTTGCGGATCGGCAGCGCGCTGTATCGCACCGTTCTTCATCTCATCGGATATATGCAGATCGCGCCGTCCATAATAGTGCGCACCAAATTCGCGCTGCAGATCGGCCACCAACTGGCCGAGCGGCTTGCCTTCTTCCGCCATCACATTCGCCAGCAACAGCGCATTGAGAATGCCGTCGCGCTCGGGTAGAAAACGGCCATACCCGATGCCGCCGGATTCTTCTCCACCAATCAGAATTTCGTGCTCCATCATCAGATCGGCAATGTACTTGAAGCCGATGGAAGTCTCATACAGTTTGCGGCCATGCTTGGCGGCGATGCGGTCCATCATTCCCGTGGTATTGAAAGCGCGCACCACATCACCCGGCCATTTCTTGCGCACCAGCAACCAGTTCAGCAGAACCGACATGCACTTATGCGAATCAACAAAGCTGCCATCTTCAGCTACAGCGCCGATGCGGTCGGCATCGCCGTCTGTGACCAGGCCGGCGTGGCATTTTTCTTTCACCACCGTTTCTTGTAGCAGCGCGACGTGCGGCAGAATCGGTTCGGGATTAATGCCGGGAAATAGCGGATTGACCTCCTGCCGGATGGCAACATAGCGAGTGCCGTGCGCGTCAAATATTCCCGGCAGAACGCCCCGGCCGGAGCCGTACATGGAGTCGATGGCAAATTTGAAATTGGCTCGGCTGATGAGGCCGAGGTCCGCAAATTCGCTGATCGCTGCGACATAGGCCGGTTTGAGATCGACTTCCTCAATTCTCGCAAGAGACGTGGGAGATGAATCTGAGTTCAGTATTTCGGCGGCCAGCTCTTCTTCAATCGACTTCATGATCGCGGGTGTGGCCGACCCACCAAACTTCGCCTTGAATTTCACGCCATTCCAGTTCCAAGGATTGTGGCTGGATGTGACCATCACTCCGCCCGCTGCACCGAGCTTTTTGACATTGTAGGAAACCGCGGGCGTGGGAACGTAGTCGTTGGCCAGAAGTACGGGAACGCCTGCGCCAGCGATTACCTCCGCCACGATGCGCGCGGCGCGGTCCGAAAGGAAGCGCGTGTCATAGCCGATGACAACGCCGCGCGTGGGCTCTTCGTGTTTGATGACGTAAGCGGCAATCGCTCGAGCCACACGGCGCACGTTTTCAAAAGTAAAGTCGTCGGCGATCAGGCCGCGCCAGCCATCGGTGCCGAATTTAATTTGGATCATAGTTGGGTGTTGGTCGCTAGTCGTTGGTCGTCGTTCGTTGTTCGCTGTTCGCTAAAATGCGGATGTCTCGCTTCGCTCGCGATGACAAAATAAATCGGTGTCGCGAATAGCGAACGACGAACAGCGAACGGCTCTAAACCAATCTTTTCAACCTCTTCTCATCGAGATGCTTCACCACTTTGCCGACATCCTGTGACTGGTCAAGAGTGGTTACGAGCAGAGCGTCTTCGGTCTCGACAATCACCAGGTTGCTTACTCCGACCAGCGCGACAAATTTTCCGGGCGCGTGCACGTAATTATTTTTTGCATTTAGTGCAAAGCTTCCCGACGCTGAAACCGGGCTTCCGTCAGCCGGTTTCGTCTTGGCAACATGGTGCTCGTGGAGCGCGGTCCAGGAACCCAAATCGTTCCATCCGAAATCAGCAGGCAAGCAGAAGATGCGGGACTGAGTTTCTCCCTTGGCCGAGCGCGGCTCCAACACGGCATAGTCGATGCTGATGTTCTCGCACTTCGGATAAAGTCTTCGAAAAACATTTTCAAAATTGTGCGTCCCATAAGCGGCCGCGATTTTTTCGAGGAGTGGCGCAGTCTCAGGCAGATGCTCGCGCAACGCCTTCGCCAGCGTGTCGGCGCGCCACAGAAACATGCCACTGTTCCAGAAATAATTGCCGGCATCGAGAAACTGCCGAGCCAAGCCGAGATCCGGCTTCTCGGTAAAACGGCGCACGCGCAAGAACGAAGCGTCGTCGTGATCGTGACCTCCGGCCTCTATATATCCGTAGCCGGTTTCGGGGCGCGTCGGGCGGATGCCGAGCACAACGATATTTTCTCCTGCCGCGGCGAGTTCGATTCCTCGACTGAGAGTTGCGCGGTATTGAGCTGGATCCGCGATGACGTGGTCGGAAGGAAACAGTCCCAGCACGGCCTCAGGATCATGACGAAGCAGAAGAAATGCCGCCAAGCCAATTGCTGGAGCGGTATTGCGTCCAACGGGTTCTGCGATGATTTGTTTCGACGGAAGTCTTGGGAGTTGGCGTCCGATGGCAGAGCGCAGATCGCCATTGGTGATGATCCAGAAACGGCTAGGCGTAGCCATCGGCGCCAGGCGCGCAACGGTCTGCTGAATCATCGTTTGCTTGCCGTCGAGCGCGAGCAGTTGCTTCGCCCGCCTCTTGCGGCTCAGCGGCCAGAAGCGCGTACCACGCCCACCAGCGAGAATGACGGGATAGAAATGTGGGTTCGTCTTCACCAATAGAAAGCCTACCACGCACGAGTGTGAGAGATGCGTGAGAGGGATTAGATGCGGGTGGCCGGTTCAGCGACGGCGCTGCCAGGAACGCTGGCCTTCAGGAACTCAACGGCCCACTGCGGACGGACGGAGAAATCTTGCACAGCCGCTGGGATCACGACCGCGTCGCCTTTGGCCAGCGTAACTGGATCGCGGCCTTGCGCCTCGACAACTCCGCAACCTTCGACAGCAACCAGGATTTGCGCTGATGTCTTGCCCCCATGATCCGTATCAACGGTCGAGAAATCCTGGGGCTCTTTCAATTCATACATGTCTACCGTGAAGTAGGGCGCCGAGATCATCGACGAGCGCCGATTCTTGCCGCCGTTGGTAGCGACGGGCGCTGGGCGGATCACTTTGCCCGCGCCGGTGCGCTCCTTGACCGAGGCAAGGCCGCGCTCGAGATGCAGCGGCCGCGGGCGTCCGTAATCGTAGAGACGATACGTGGTGTCGGATTGCTGCTGCGTTTCCACGATGACGGAGCCCGGCCCCAGCGTATGCACCGTGCCGCCGGTAACGTAAATCATCTCTCCCTGATAGATGTTGATCCAGTTGAGCAACTCTTCCGCGCGCTTGTCATTTATGGCTTGCTCGAATTGATCTAGTGTGACGCCAGCTTTCAGCCCAAGCGCGATCTGCGAACCGGCCTTGGCATGAGCGACATACCAGCATTCAGTCTTGCCCCAGGGCTCGCCGAAGCGTTGAGCCGTCGCGTCGTCAGGATGAACCTGTACGGAAAGCTTTTCCTCAGGAAACAAAAACTTCAGCAGCAACGGAAACCGCCGTGAGTCGCGCGCAGCAGTACCCACCAATTCGTCGCCGAACTCTTCGCTAAGATTGGCGAGCGTGCGCTTCCCCAGCGGACCATTCGCGACGACGCAGTTGTCGCCCGTGAGCCACGCCTCTCCGATGCGTTCGCTAAATTTGTGATTGGGATAGATCGCGGAGAGATCAAGTGTGCCCCATGGGCGCGGGTCGAACTCGGGCCGCATCAGCAGTGGGTAGAGTGGCGTCATGGGGAGCAAGCTATGTCATCCTGAACGAAGCGAAGGATCCCTACGCTTGGCACATATTTTCGGGGCAGGGGGGGCCTTCGCTTCGCTCAGGGATGACACCTCTATATGCCACGCGCCTACAGCCCGCCAAAGAACTTTCGCATCCGCTCCAGCCCGCGATCAAGCTCGGCGATCGTCGTCGCGTATGAGATGCGAATGTGTTCCTTCGTCCCGAAGCCTTCTCCAGGGACGGTGGCGACGTGCACTTCGCGCAGAAGTTTGCCGGCAAGGTCGGAGGCCGAGTTGATCCCACTTCGCCCGAAAAATTCCGACACATTCGGATACGCGTAGAACGCGCCTTCGGGTAGTGTGCATTTCACTCCCGGGATCGAGCGCAATCCCTTCACCACATGATCGCGCAGCTTGATGTACTCCGCCCGCATTTCGTCGACGCATTGCTGCGGACCTCTGAGCGCCGTGACCGCCGCTTTCTGCACGATCGATGTTGGGTTCGAAGTCGACTGGCTCTGCAGCTTCTGAACCGCAGTGACGATCGGCACAGGGCCAAGCGTGAATCCCAGCCGCCATCCGGTCATAGCGTAGGTCTTCGAAAGCGATCCCACCACCATGAAGCGGTCACGATACTCGCGCAGCGAACCTACCGAAAAGCGCTTACCTGTGTAATTCAGATAGACGTAGCACTCATCCGAAATAACCCAGATGCCGCGCTGGTGGGCCAGTCTGACAACCTCAGTCATATCTTCCGGGCTGATCACCGCTCCCGAAGGATTCGACGGCGAATTCAGAATGATGAGCTTCGTCTTCGGTGTCACCAGTTCCGCGACCATATCTGCAGTGACGCGAAAGCCCTGCGATTCGTCGCTCTGCAGCAGCACGCACTTGCCGCCCGCATAGCGCACCATGTCTTTAAAAGACACCCAGTAAGGAACAGGAAGAATAACTTCGTCGCCATGGTCGACCAGCACCGAGATGACATTAAAGAGGGCGTGTTTGCCGCCCACCGAAGCCACAGCTTCTTCGCGGCGGTAATCCGAATCGAAATCGACAGCATGACGGTGCACGATCGCATCTTTCAACTCAGCGGTCCCGCCGACGGGCGTGTACTTCGAAAAGTTCGACTGAATGGCGGCGATAGCGGCATCCTTGATGTGCTGCGGTGTCGAGAAGTGCGGCTCCCCGGCGCCGAAATCCACGACATCGATCCCCTGCTGGCGCAGCTTGTCAGCCTCGGCCACGACAGCCATAGTTGCGGAAGGCTCGATGCGGTTGATGCGTTCCGTCAGGCGGACGGGGTGGGTGACGGGTGCCACTACGGTGCTCATAATTTCTTTTTCCTGAACTGGCTCTTGCCCACGGAAGAAACTCGCGGGCGCGACTCACCATTCGCGAATTTGTGAGCCACATCTATTTTCTCACGAACTTTCTGTTCGACAAGTTCAGGAACCAGGCATTCGATAGACCCGCCAAGCTGCGCAACCTCGCGCACTAGCCGCGAACTCAGGTAGGAATACTTTTCGGCGGGCATCATGAACATCGTCTCAAGCGAGGGCTGCAGTTTGCGATTCATCAACGCCATCTGCAGCTCGTATTCGTAATCGCTGATGGCGCGAATGCCGCGTAGAATCGCCTGCGCCTCGACCCGCAGCGCGTAGTCCACGGTCAGGCCGTCAAAAGTGTCGACCGAAACATTGTCGAAACCTGAAGTCATCGACTCCAGCATCTTCCGGCGGTCGGCGACGCTGAACAGCGGGTCCTTCTCGGGATTCCGAAGAATCGCCACGACCAGTTCATCAAAGATCTTGCTGCCGCGCTCAATCAGGTCAAGATGGCCGTTAGTAGGAGGATCGAATGATCCGGGATAAATGGCTTTGACGCGCTTCATCAGGGCCCTCGATTGACGACTGGGTCAACGAAAGGAGGATTGTATGCGGGCGCTGGCGGAGATGGCAATCCGACGTCGGCTCGGCGCAGGACGGAGCCATTCCAGTTGGTGGTGTACGATTTGTGCGGAAAGTGCCTGATGAGATTGCTCGGTTTACGATTTTTGCTGGTGCTCCTCGCAGCAACCAACGCAGCCGGAGAGGTCCCCGGTGACTACAAAGGCAAACCTTACCATGACGCGGCGCGCGCCGCCGGTCCGGAGCCAATTCCTGGCCGTTTGCAAGCGGCCCTCTTCGACCTTGGAGGCGAAGGCATTGCGTATCACGATGTCGACCCCATCAACCACGGCAGCGGCGAATTAAATTACAAGCCCGGCCACTGCGAAGAAGGCGTGCCGGTTGCGATCTGCCGGTTTCGCGAAAACGAGGGCGTCGATATTTCCTATGTAAAAAAAATGGCTGATCTCAATCATCCCAACCTGGTTGCGCCGGAGTGGCAGCAGTTATATATCGGTTGGACGGAAGATGGCGAATGGACGAACTACACCGTGAATGTCCAGAAAGCAGGGACATACAGAATCGTCGCCATGTATTCCCATACCGCGCAAACGATTAATTTTTCGCTGAATAACCAGCCCGCCGCCGAGTGCAGGCTCCCGCTCGATCCCACAACGCAGTTTTCGATGAAAGATTATCCCGATTGGGAGGTCTGGCACTTCTGGAATAAGGCAGATTGCGGAGAAATTATTTTCCCCGAGGCGGGTCGGCAACTCCTCACTCTGCGCTACAAGCGCGGAAACAATCTCGCCTATTTTGATTTCGTACCGGCGGAGAAATGATGGTGGCAAAAATTTCCGGCGCGCAATATCTGATGCGACAGCAGTGTCGGCCGAGCAAAGTTGGTAGGGTCAACGTTGCTCGACCGAGTTAGGTTTCCTAACCCTATCGTCTCGCCGGCACCTTCGCCCCTTCCGGCATAGCCGCGGGCATCGTCGTGACTCGCCCCTGCGTTCCGGTAGCCTGCGCTGGAACAGCTGTCGGAGTCGGCGATACGGTCGATGGCGTAAGCCCCAGACTCTTGCGCACTTCGGCATCGAGCTTGGCCATCGTATCTTTATTTTCTTTCAGGAACGCCCGCGCATTCTCGCGTCCCTGGCCGATACGCTCGCCTTTATAGCTGAACCACGAGCCCGATTTCTCCAGGATATTGCTATTAACCGCCAAATCGAGCAGGTCGCCCTCGCGCGATATGCCCTCGCCGTAGAGTATGTCAAATTCGGCTTCGCGGAACGGCGCGGCCACTTTGTTCTTCACGATCTTGACTCGGGTGCGTGAGCCGGTGACCACGTCTCCTTCTTTGATGGCCGCAATGCGCCGAATGTCGATGCGCACCGACGAATAGAACTTCAGCGCGCGTCCGCCGGTCGTCGTCTCCGGATTGCCAAACATCACGCCAATCTTCTCGCGAATCTGGTTGATGAAGATCAGACAGGTGCGCGACTTGGCAACGGTCCCGGTCAGCTTGCGCAGCGCTTGCGACATCAACCGCGCCTGCAGGCCCATGTGGCTGTCGCCCATTTCGCCATCGAGTTCAGCCTTCGGGACGAGCGCCGCAACCGAGTCCACCACCAGCACGTCAATGGCGTTCGAGCGCACCAGTGCTTCAACGATTTCCAGCGCCTGCTCGCCATAGTCCGGTTGCGACACAAGCAGATTGTCGACGTCGACGCCCAGCTTCTTGGCATACCCCGGATCGAGCGCATGTTCGGCATCGACGAACGCCGCCATCCCCCCAGCCTTTTGCGCCTCGGCAATCACCTGCAAAGCAATCGTCGTTTTGCCGGAAGATTCCGGTCCAAAAATTTCGACCACCCGCCCGCGCGGCACCCCGCCAACACCGAGCGCGGCATCGAACGAAATCGCCCCCGTCGAAATCACCGCGATCGGGACGATCGCCTCCTTCGATCCCAGCCGCATGATCGAGCCCTTGCCAAACTGCTTTTCAATCTGCGCGAACGCGAGTTCAATTGCCTTGTTGCGCTCGCTGTTACGATCATCAACTCGGCTGCTACGCTCTTCCGCCATAATGGCAGCTCCTAATTAGTAGATAAGATTTCGGGTACGAATCCCCCGTAGCCTACACCCGCGGGCTGGAGCGTGAAGTGTTGGCCGTCACATCGATTTTGGTCAGTTTAGCACGAAGCGAACGAAAGGCGAAGAATAAAGTTGATTGCGCTGGTTCATCGAGGAGGCGCGAACCTGCATTGCGCATTTCTTGAATTGCACATTGAAGAGAGCCTTTACCACGGAGAACATAGAGAGCACCGCGACCATAACTAAACTCTGTCATCCCGACCGAAGCGAAGCGGAGCGGAGGGACCTTGCGTTCTCCAACGCATCCTAATTTTGTCGGTTTCCCCTGTTTCTCTGTCATACGCTTTTTCTTGCTAGACTCGCCCCATGGACATCGACGAAGATTCTCGAAATATTAGCGGCCCGTCGCTCTATCTAATCGCCACCCCCATCGGCAACCTCGAAGACATCACCCTGCGCGCCCTGCGCATTCTCAAAGAGGTCGACCTGATCGCCTGCGAAGACACCCGCCAGACCCTGAAACTCCTCAGCCATTACGGCATCCAGACGCGCCTCGTCAGTTATCACGAGCACAACGAGATGACCAAAGCTGCCGAGCTCGTCGTCGACCTCGAAGGCGGAGCCAAAATCGCCCTGGTCACCGACGCCGGCATGCCCGGCATCTCCGACCCCGGCTTCCGCCTGATCGCGCTAGCCATCCGCCATCACGTGCCCGTCATTCCGATTCCCGGAGCCTCCGCGTTCCTGGCCGCCCTCGTCGCCAGCGGTCTGCCCACCGATTCCTTCCGCTTCAGCGGCTTTCTCCCCGCCAAATCCGGCCAGCGCCGCAAGCTGCTGGAAAGCATAAAAGATTCTCCCCGCACCCAAGTATTCTACGAAGCGCCCCATCGCTTGCTGGAGACGCTCTCTGACATCTGCGAAGTTCTAGGAGAATCCCGCCACATAGTAGTCGCGCGCGAAGTGACCAAGATTCACGAAGAATTCCTCCGCGGACGCGCCCGAGAGATTCTCGACCAACTCAAAGCCAGAGGCGAAGTCAAAGGCGAGATCACGCTCCTGATCGCGAAAGCCGAAGAAGGAGCGACTCCCGCGCCATCCGAGAACATGAGCGTAGCTCAGCGCGTCCGCGAAATTATGTCCGCCGAGAAAGCAGATGAAAAAGCCGCGCTGAAAAAAGTCGCCAAAGAACGCGGCATCGGGAAGAGTGAGGCGTATAGGGAGTGGCAGCGCGGTAGGTAGTCTTCCTCAAGTTCACCACTCGCTAATCTCTATCGGCAAGCGTGGGTCTAGAGGTCGGCCTTCCTCATCCAGCCACTGAATGTGTGCTTCTTTGTTCTCAATCCAGAAAGCAAAATAGTAGCTTCGGATTCGACCGGTCTGAGAGATGTGCTTCAGAGTTTGTGACTCCACAATACTCGGGGCGTCTCCCGTTACCGTGAGCCGATATGGCTGAGTGCCGGTCTCCTCAATTTTCAACCTGTAAGTACCTTGTGACGGATTACATATCTCAACAGCCAGAACCTCACTCCGATTGGGAGCCTTCGGAATCTGCACAACTTCTTCGTATCGGGACTTGGGGATTAAGCCGTGACCGGCGATTCGGGGCTGAGAACGCCCCTGTTGGGTCGATCAAGGTCAGCTTCACCGTGGGAGGGGAATCGTGGCTTGGGGTGCTGGCGGAAACGCCCAGGAAAGGACTGTCCAGGCATGAATAAATCAACGATGGCTCTAAATTTTGAGGGCGTTTAGGGTTTTGCGCTGAATCCCAAGCAGCCGTCACCAGAATTGCGCAGACCGTTGGCCAATAGAAAGTATTCTTCATTTTTGCTCGCGCTGGTTACTTCCCCGCCAGCTCCTTCTTCACCGCCTCGCTAACCACCTTCCCATCCACCCGCAATCCCGCCTCCGCGAACTGCGCCATAGCGGCCTTCATCACCGCCCCCATATCCTTCATCGTCAGCGGACCCGTCATCTCGGCAATCGCCGCCCGCACTCCGGTCACGATCTCCTCCGCGCCCGCTTCCTTGGGCAAATAAGTCTCGATGAGCTGGATCTCGGCCGCTTCTTTGTCGGCCATCTCCTGCCGTCCGCCCTTGGTGAACTGCTCGACCGAATCTTTCCTCTGCTTGATCAGCGTGGAAAGCACCTGCTGCGATTCCTTATCATCAAGCGGAGCCATCTTCTCAATCTCGCGATTCTTGAGCGCAGTCTTGACCATGCGCAGGCAGGAGAGCCGCTGCTCTTCGCGAGCCTTCATAGCCGCGACAATGTCTTTCTGTATCTGATCGATTAAAGGCATGGCGGAATTATAGTCGGCTGGGCCCTGTTTCCCTGTGATCCCTGTGCCCTCTGTGGTAAAGCACTTCCTCATCTCTTCCCGAATGCTCGTCCCTTCGCATATTCTGTTGAGTAATCCCGGCGCCAGAATCCCATGATCAAGAAAAACCGTCTCTTCACTCCCGGACCAACTCCTCTTCTTCCCGTTGCGCAGACGGCCATGGCGGCGTATGGCGCGCATCACCGCACCGCCGAGTTCCGCGCCCTCTTCACCCGCGTCCTCGCGGATGTAAAAGAGTTCATCGGCACAAAAAACGACGTATTAGTGCTCACCTCTTCCGGTACGGGATTCATGGAAGCCTCGGTTTCCAACCTCACTTCCCCCGGCGACCGTGTCCTCGTCCTGACCGCCGGAAAGTTCGGCGAGCGTTGGACCGCGCTCACCAAGGCATTCGGCTGCGCAGTCGAAACCGTGACTGCTCCCTACGGCGAAACATTTTCGCTTGACGATGTGCGGCGCAAGCTGACCCCGGAGACTCGTTGCATCTACATGCAAGCGACCGAGAGTTCCACCGGCGCAAGGCACGATGTCGGCGCGATTGCAAAGCTCATGCGCGCCTTGCCCGACACGTTGTTGATCGTCGACGCAATCACAGGCCTCGGCACAACCACCCTCGACGTCGATGGCTGGGGACTCGACATCATCCTCGGCGGATCGCAAAAAGCTTTGATGATTCCGCCCGGATTGGCCTATGGCGCCGTTAGCGAGCGCGCGTGGCAGCGCATGGAGACGACAACGTCTCCGCGCTATTACTTCGATCTCCGCAAAGAGCGAAAGGCGGCGGCCAAGGCCGAGACCGCATCCACGCCTGCAACGGCCCTGTTTGCCGGCATGGCGGCAGCGCTCGATTACATTCGTCAAATGGGCGACGGAAACCTGGCAGCCGGCCGCGACGCCTTGATCGCAAACGCGGAGCTGTGCGCCGCGATGACACGCGCCGGCGTCGAAGCACTCGGACTGAAGTTATTTGCGCCGAGTTGTCCCGCCTCCGCCCTGACCGCTGTCGCCGCGCCCGAAGCTGCCGACTCAAACATTATCTGCAAACGATTCCGCGAACAATTCGGCGCAGTCGTAGCCAACGGAAACGCCGAAATGAAAGGTCAGCTTTTCCGCATCGCCCACATTGGCTACTACGACTACATGGACACTATAGGAGTGCTCGCAGCGCTCGAACACGTAATCGCAGAAGTCACGGGGAAAAAGATAGAGTTTGGTTCCGCGGTGCGTGCGGCACAAAAAATCTACGCGAGCGCGAAGGGTTAAAACTTAGAATCCCTGAGCATCGAGCGCTGCCCGGCGTAACTTGCGGCTCTCGGCCAGGAGCGACATGGAGTGCATCAGATTCTGCAATGTCACGATACCGACGAGCTGCTGTTCGTCGACTACCGGAATAATGCTGAGATTGCGGGCAGAAAGCTTGCGGAAGGCAGAAGCCAGCGATTCCTGCTTGGCCGCAACTTCAAAAATCCGATTCATCACCGCCTGCACGTAACCATTGCCTTCCGCGCGAAGAGCTTCGAGAATTTTTTGCCGCGAGACGACTCCCACCATGTCGCTGCCGCGCACCACTGGGAAATCATCCTGCAGCGTATGCACCGCTTTTTCCAGCGCATCCTCCAGCGTGTCGGCGGGCGAGAGCGTGGCGAAGTCCGTGAGCATGACCTCTTCCAGGCGAACGCTCTGTAGCACAGACTGAAATACCGCCGAGCGCTCTTCGAGTTGGGCGCCGACGAAAAGAAAGAAACCTATCATCACCAGCCACCAGTTGCCCAACAGCATGCCGACCAGCATGAACAGAATTGAGAAAACGTGGCCGATGCGGACGGCGCGCTGCGTGGCTCGCACCATATCAACCCGCCGCGAAAATATAGCGCGCAAAACCCGACCGCCATCCATGGGATAAGCCGGCAGCAGGTTGAACAGGCCCAGATAAAGATTCACCCAAACGATGCTTCGCAAAAGCGCGCTCGAATGGAGAAGCGGCCTGGTGGTCAGCGAAAAGCCAGGTATTGCGGCGACCAAAATGAGCGCGGCCAAACCCGCGATGACGAGATTCACCACCGGGCCAGCCGCTGCGATGCGGATGTCGCGCTTCCAGGCGTTGATCGAATCTGGAATGGCATGCGCTTCGTCGAGGATGGTGATTCCGCCGATCGGCAGCAAAATAATTCCCTTTGCCGGAACCCCTGACTCGCGCGCCACCAGCGCATGACCTAATTCGTGCAACACGACACTGCCAAAGACAATGCCGACCAGGGCGAGACCGTGCAGCGCCGCGCTGGCATCCTGCGTAGCCGCCTCCGTTCCCCACACGAAGAACAACAAAAACAGAAAAGTAAGATGAATTCGAATTTCGATTCCGAAGAGACGCCCCAGCGGGATGGACCAACTACGCATCGACATGCCTACTACTATTCTATCTACTTAGACACAGATTGGCGCTTCGGAGTTGCGCCCAGAGGAAATCGGAAGGGCTGGGGCGAAAGATGCTGAGGCGAACAATACTGGGGCGAAAAACCGGGGCGAAAGATGCCCGCCGCGCCGCCTCAGATTCCGATGCTCTTGCGCAGCATGACCAGTTGTCCAAGATGATAAGCGTTGTGATCGGCAACCAGCAGCGCCTCGCGCAAAATGGTCTGTCCGTCGCCCCACGGGATGCCGGCGAACAGATCGGTTTTACGGTTGCTGACGAGTTGCGCCATTGATCGCAGATCTTTCTTAAACGCAGCCATGCTCGCCTTCCACGCCTTCTCATCCGGAGGCGCTTCCGCCGAGGGCCAGTATTCCTCCGGCCACTTCGGCGAGACGTGCTTCGGATTGCGGCTGAACTCGAGAATGTCCCACTGGCCGATGCGCATGTGCTCCAGCAGCATCCACGCCGTGTGCGGGAAGTTCGCAACTTTGACTCCAGCGAGTTGCACCGGCCAGTCGCCTATCGCAGCATCAAACGTCGCATGAGCCTGCCCGCCATTCAGCAAATCAAGAAGTTGGCCGCGCAGGGGCTGATCGAGAGATGCCGAGCGCGCCGCTGGTTTCTTGTTCGATACAGACTTGGTGGACTTTTTCTTGCTTTTATTTTTCGCGGTTTTCTTGGCCATGGTGATTTCCATTCTATGGAGGAGGTCGTTCCTTTGGAAGTCTCGGCATTCTCCGCGTCTCGGCGGTGAACATTCCTAAGCCCGAAGAATCTCCGGAGCCTCACCCTTGTAAACACGTCCGATCCCGCGCACCAGGCGGCGCATCGGCAATTCTCCTTTGGCGTTGGCGAAAAAGATTTCGCCCGCCCTCGTCCCGCGATAGCACCAGCGCTTCAGAATCGCGAGGTGCTCCAGTCGCTCAATCGCGCTGGCTGGGCTAGACGCGGGAAACGCCGTCAGCGCGGCCTGAATGCGCGCTTCCATAGATTGTGATTTCGTATGTTCCGCCTCGGAGATCGGAAACGAGAGCGGCCCCGCCAGCATGCCCGAGTCAACGCGAAATAAAGCCACGCTCTCCGGCTGCGCCGACTTCTGCACAATTACGCCGTGCAACCGATCAATCCGCTGAACGAACTCAGGTAATTGCTGCAACACGGGAGCCAGTTTATCGAGACGCGCATGAATAGCGGCAGCCGTCTCGAATTCCATTGTTGCGGAGGCGTCGTCGCGCTCCGCCGCTAACTCCCGCTTCAACGATTCACCCCGCGAATCCAAAAAATCCTCAACTCGCACAACTTCGGCGTGGTACGCGTCATCGGTGCAGCCGCGAAAACAAGGCGCCAAACACATCTTCATCTCCGAATAAACGCATCCAGGAAACTTCGGATCGGGATGCAGATCTTCCACGCACCTCCGCATTTTGAAAAAGTCGAGCGCGTCGTTCATAAATTTTTCCGCAGCCACCCGCGAAGCAAACGGCCCGTAGTAAACATTCTTCGAAATCCGTCCCAGCCGAGTCGTAATTGAAGCGCGGGGAAACTCGTTTTCCAAATGCAGCTTGACCAAAGGAGCAAAACGCAGCCGCAGGCGATTCGAGTAAGTCGAGGGAAAAGCCGTGCGCAGCGCCTGATATAAAACGAACCCAGATTCGAAGTCCGATCCCGTCAGCGTGTATTCAATCGATCGAACTCGATCTCGCAAGTTGAGCCGCTTAGTGTGCTCCTCCGGAGCCGAAAGCAGCCGCTGCAACCGCCGCCGCAGATTGGCCGTCTTGCTGACGTAGGGTTCAGAGTGAGCATCCTCGCCGCGCAAAAGAAACACAGCCGGCGCCGCAGCCACAGCAGAGAAAATCTCGGCGTCAGCCTCCGGATGAAATTCGATGCGCTCGGCCAGCACGCTTCGATTGTAGTGCCGGCCGTCGCGGTAATACGGATTACTGGCGACCGTATAGTATCGACTGTGGTCTTGCTTACTGCTTCGGTCCCCCACTCTCTGTCATCCCGAGCGAATGCGAGGGCAAGTCGAGGGACCTTGTGTCCCCATACCAATCCGCAGCCAGGTCTTTCCATCCCGGATTAAGCCGCTCGATCAGCCACTGCTTCTTCTCGCGCCGCCATCCCTTCAATTGCTTTTCGCGATTGATCGCTTTGGAGATCTCGTCGAAGCTCTGCCAATAGACAAGCCGCGTGGCGTTGTACTGATCTGTGAATCCCTCCGTCCGATGCGTTTTGTGCTCAAAAACACGCCGGTGCAGATTGTTCGTCATCCCAATATAGAGGGCCCGGCGAGCTACTTTGGAGCATGTAAACGAAATAGTGATACTCACGGGGCATGCTTCGACAATAGGCGGGCGAATGAGGCTGACGCGGTGTCGAAGATCACCTTGAATTTGTGACAATTAGCGGAAGCACAAGGTCCCTCGACTTGCCCTCGCATTCGCTCGGGACAGCGCTCGGGATGACAGATTTTTGCGGGGAGTTAGAAATACCGCCTCCAGTTTTTCATCCAAAGCTAGCGCTCCTAACCCGCTGCCGAAAGTCCTTCCCTTTCATCTCCACAACGCGGCACATTTCGTGCAAACGGGAGCGCATGCGCTCGCCGATGCGGTCGCCAAGCGTTTCATCACGAATTGATCTCTGCGCCGGGGTGAGCGCTTTTACCACACCTGCAGCCGGTTCGTCGGGAAAGTTCGTGGTGATGATCGTAGTTCGCTTGTCGTTGTAGCGCGTATTCAGAATCAGGCTGACGGTGTCCCAGACCCACTCGCTCGGCTTTACCGCGCCGAGTTCATCGAGCAACAGAACCTCGGCTTCAAACACCGGACGTAGCACCTGCAACTCAGTCGCCTTGACGGAGTCATTGTAGGAATTCTGAATCTGCTTCAGCAGTTCGCGATAGTCACAAAACAGGCAGGCGCTTCCCCATGACGCAATAAGGCCCCTAAGAATGCCTACCGCGAGATGGGTCTTGCCGGTACCGATTCCGCCAACCAGGAGCAGCCCCGTTCCATCTCGCGGATCAAACTCCTGCACGAAACGCTCCGCGCCAATCTTGGCCAGCGTAAGCGACTGGTCAGCTTCCGAGAAGTTGGTGTCGAACTCCGACAACTCACAGTGCTCATATCTCTTCGGAATGCGTGCCGCCGCGATCAGCGCGCTGCCCCTCGCTTGCAACTGGCAATCGCAGCGCGTCACTCCCCGCTCCGCCGCTCCCGGAACCGGCTTCCATCCTGAACCCGCACACAGGGGGCAAACTTCGGCTGCTGTCTTCATCTCGTTAGAAATAATCCTGAACGTTAGTCTTGTAATAAGAACTCTGCACCCTAACCGCCCCGCGCCGCAACTCGAATCCGTTTCCTTTCTGTGCACATCCTGTGCAGACGGGCAGTCAGTTGTGGAGAACGGCGCAAAAGCTTAGGAGATAAGGCTCCCCGAAATAGCAACGAACCTAATTACGTCAAAAACCTCCGCAATTTCGCCTGATTCCTCGCTACTCCATAAGACGCCCGTGTCAAAACCGGCAACCGGCACGTGTTTTCCATTGACAATCCCCCAAAGTGGGCGAGAATGGCCATCTCCGGTGCTCGCGCCCTGAGCTCTCCCTCCCCGGCCCGATGCGCGGGAACCGAAACGAAGTAGTGCTAGGAGAATGCATGAACAAAGCTGATCTGGTTGACCGGATCGCAGGAGCCTGCAGCATCTCAAAGGCGCAAGCGACGACCGCAATCGACACCACCGTGGACAGCATCACCGCTGCCCTTCGCAAAGGAGACCGGGTTGCCTTGATCGGTTTCGGCACGTTCTCCGTCTCGCAGCGTAAGGCCCGCAACGGCCGAAACCCGCAGACGGGTGCCACCATCAAGATCGCCGCCCGCAGAGTCGCCAAATTCACTCCCGGAAACGAACTCAAGAAAGTAGTCAACAAAGGTAAGTAAGGGGCCCCAGACATTTTGGATACAAGACGAACGGCAGGGGGTCGGCCCTGCCGTTTTGTTTTAGCTCTCAGCTCCCAGTAAGACCTAATTTACAGAAATTACGATGACTTTGGGTTCCTTTGGGCTGGTAAGTGAGGCCCTCGGAGCCGAACGACCGCGAATTTACTGAAAGCTGACGGCTGATAGCCGACAGCTAGCTTGCTGAATCCTTCCCCACTCCGGTAGAATCAAATCTCTGAATCGAGGGTCTTAGGAAACCGTCATGAAAGCAGCCATTCATCCCCATTACAGCGAAATTCGCGTTCATTGCGCCTGCGGCAACGCCTTCGTTACCCGCTCCGCCCACAAGGGCGATATCAGCGTAGAAATCTGCGCCGCCTGCCATCCCTTCTTTACCGGCAAGCAGAAGCTCATGGACACCGCCGGCCGCGTAGAGCGCTTCCGCCGCAAATACGCCAAGAGCGACGCCGGCAAAGCCGAAGCCGCCAAAGCCGAAGCCGCGAAGAAGTAAGTTCCGCGCGTAAAATCCGTTTCTGCAAGCCTCCCCAGCGGGAGGCTTTGCTTTTGGCAGGAGTCACCCGACCGACGCAAACACCACCAATGACGCAAACGCCAGAATCGCGTAGGGACAGACGCCCCCGTCTGTCCAGCCGAGCAAAAGCTCGGCAATTGTGGGCGATTGCTGGAATTCTAGGTCTCGCTCGCCATCGAACCGCGTAAAATCAAATCGTGCAGAAGTTCTGGGACAATCCGCAGAGCGACGCTCCGGCCCGCGAAAATAACAGGCCACCCGCCCTGCGCGCCTTCCCGACCTCGTTCACCATCGGCAACGTCCGCATCGCGCCCGCCACCGTGCTCGCCCCCATGGCCGGAGTCACCGACACCGTCTTCCGCCGCTTCATCAAAAATCTCGGCGGATGCGGCCTGATCATGACCGAATTCACCTCGGCCGACGGCGTCCTACGCGACCGGCGTGTCCGCGGACGCTACCTGCATTTCTACGAAGACGAACATCCCGTCTCCGCTCAACTCTTCGGCAGCAGTCCAACGGTCCTGGCCGATGCCGCGCGCCTCGTAGAAGACCTAGGCTTCGACTTGGTCGACCTCAACCTGGGCTGTCCCGCAAAAAAAGTAGTGAAATGCAACGGCGGCTCCGGCCTTCTTCGCGATCTGCCGTTAATCCGCCAGATTTTCGAATCCGTCCGCGCCGCCGTAAAGATTCCCTTCACCGTGAAATTCCGCGCCGGATGGACCGACGACGAAATCGTCTGCGTAGAACTGGCGCGCATGGCCGAAAGTTGCGGCCTCGGAGCCGTTGCCCTCCACGCCCGCACCCGCGAGCAAGGCTACAGCGGAAACGCCCGCTGGGAATGGATCGCCTCCGTCAAGCAAGCCGTCAAGATTCCCGTGATCGGCAACGGCGACATCCGCTCGCCCGAAGACGCCTGCGCCGTAGTAGCCCAAACCGGCTGCGACGCCGTAATGATAGGACGTATGGCGCCAGCGAATCCATGGATCTTCCGCCAGATCGAACAATTCGTGAGTGGTGGCAACTGCGACGAGCCCACTGAAGCCGACCGCCACCAAATGATCCGCACCTACTTCCAGATGCTCCTCGAAGAAGAAATGCCGGGAGCCGAAGGCAAGATGAAACAGTTCGCCTCCTGGTTCACCCACGGCATCCCCGGAGGCGCAGCGCTGAGGAAGGCAATCTACGAATCAAGAGACGGAACACAAATATTAGGGCGTGTGGAAGAGTTCTTCGAAACCAGATTGTGTGGCGCGGGCGCCCCCGCCCGCGAAACGCCGGCCCTACGCTAACGTCTTCACTCCCAACTTGCCCCGCTCCCCGCGTTCCACATACCCCCAAGGCGCCGCGTCATCATGCGTAAACACCGTCAGCCACTTCTCCGGAATCGCCTGCGAGTAATATTTCTTCCGGCTCTCAATCGTTTCCAGCGGAAACAGATCAAAGGCCATTACCCAGGTCGGGTCCAGATGATTTGAGGTCGGAATGAGGTCGGAGATGTAGCACGCTGTCCTCTTCTCGCTGCTGCGGCCTCCACTCTCAACCATCACCGCCTGCATATTCGCCGTATGCCCGGAGAAAATTTTGACCGAAACTCCCGGCACAATCTCCACGTCGCCATCGAGCAGCACCATCTGCCCGCTCTCAATCAGCGGATCATAATTTGGGCTCATATAACTGATCGCGTCGCGTTCCAGTTGCAGGCGGCCATGCTCCCACTCCTGCCGCTGTGCGTAATACTTCGCCTTCGGAAACGTCGCGACCACCTGATCGCCGCGCCGCACCGTGTTCCATCCGCAGTGATCAAAATGCAGATGCGTATTAATGACAATGTCGATGTCTTCAGGCGCAATTCCCGCCGCGTTCAGGTTTTCGAGCAACTTGGCCGGCTGTGTGTAAATCTGCACCAGCTTCTCAGGAAGTTTGTTGCCAATGCCTGTCTCAACCAAAATATTTTTCTCGCCGGTGCGCACGAGCAGCGAATTCAGCCCAGTGTCGACCCGGTTCAGCGCGTCGGCCGTGACCTTCTTCGACCACATGGTCTTCGGCACGACGCCAAAGAAAGCTCCGCCGTCGAGATAGTAAGTACCATCGGAAACGACGGTAAGTTCGAAATCGCCGAGAGTTGTGCGATGCATAAGATCCGCTTTCAGCTTTTACTCCATCGTTGGATTGAGATTTAAGTTTAAGCTGAGATGCGGGTGAAATTCGGTCTCCCAGAAATCTTCCATCATGTGGAACAACTGCGTCCGCGTTCCCATGCCCGAAATGCCGTGCGTCTTATTCGGATAGACCATCAGCCGAAATTGTTTCCCCGCCTTGATCAGCGCATCCGTCATCTGGACCGTATTTTGAAAATGCACGTTGTCATCGCTCGTCCCATGCACCAGCAGCAACGACCCGTTCAAACGGCTGGCGGAGTTAACGATGGAATCATCGTAGCCGCTCGCGTTGTCCTTCGGCAGGCCCATGTAGCGCTCGGTGTAAATCGAATCGTAGTCGCGCCAGTTGGTTACCGGAGCCACAGAAATCCCGGCCCTGAAGCGATCAGAGTGCGTCAACGCATACAGCGTCATCGACCCGCCGCCCGACCATCCCCACATGCCGGTGCGCGTGCGATCGAGCTGCGGAAACTGCGCATACAACTGGTCGAGCGCTGTGAGCTGGTCTTTCAGTTCGATGCCGCCATATTGCAGCCGAATCGCGGCTGAAAATTTCTTCCCCCGATTCGGAGTTCCGCGATTATCGACCGAAAAAATCGCATACCCTTCCTTCGCCAGAATCTGATGGAACAGCCCATTCGCTCCGCCCCACGAATTCTGTACCGTCTGCCCCGCAGGCCCGCCATAAATATGCACGATCAACGGAATTGGAACCGGGGGCTGACTCGCATTGGCATTGCGCGGCAGAATCAAGTACCCATACAACACCGTTCCATCGTCCGCTTTAAATTCCAGAAACTGAGGAGCAATCGGATCGTACTCGGCGAGGCTGCGTGCTTCCCAGATTTTCCGGCAAGATCCGCCGATCGTGCACAACGAAACCTGCGGCGGCGTCAGCGTTGCCGAATGCGTTTCCACGAAATGTTTGCCGTCATCCGAAAAAGTGGCGGAATTGTTCCCGTCTTCCGTCGAAACGACCTGCATCCCCGATCCATCCAGCTTCACCGAAAAAAGTTTCTCCTGCCGCGGATCGCCCTTATTGGCGATAAAAAAAACTGTTCCCGGCTGGTCGCTCGACGCCTCGTCAACCCCACTGATCGCGATCACTTCATAGTCGCCGCTCTCCAGCTGCCGTTCCAGTTTCGCATCCGCCGCCAGCGGATCGGGCCCGTTAAAACTGTAGAGATAAATGTGCGTGTAACCGTCGCGCCAACTCGTCCACAAAAACCGGTCACCCGATTTCAGCACGCGAAAGTCATCGTTTACATTCACCCAGGCGTCGGGCGACGATTCAGTCAGAACTTTGCGCGACTTGCCCGACTTCGCCTCGATGAAATAAAGGTCCAGCACATCCTGCTTGCGATTCAGAACCTCCGCCCACACCCAGCCCTCGCGAATCCACCCAAAACGCGGTATGTAAATATCATCGTCATCGCCGAGCTTGATCCAGCGCACCTTGCCGCCATTGCCGTTCGCCAATCCCAGACGTACGCTCGGATTCGGATCGCCCGGCTGCGGATACTTTTCCTGATCCTCATGCGGATGCGTCGGCAGCCAGTCCGTGATCGGATAAGTCGGCACCCGGCTCTCATCCATCTGCAGAAAAATAATTTCTTTTCCCTCCGGCGACCAGAAGTAGTTGCTGCGCACTGCCAGTTCTTCCGCATAGACCCAATCAACTTCGCCGTTCAGAAAATTGTCGTTATAGTTTTTGTCCTTTTCGTCGCGATTGAGCGGCCGCTCGCCTTCCTCGCCTGACACGGGGTGAACATAGAGATTGTGCCGGCGCACGTAGGCGAGTCGTTTCCCGTCGGGCGAAAACTTCGGATCCTCGCTCGGGTCCGGAGACGACGTGAGCGGCACCGCCGTTCCCGTGTCCAGACTGTAATACCAGAGCTGTCCTTGCGAATCGAAAAGCAGGTGCTTCGAATCGGGCGACCAGCTATAGGCAGCGACGTGGTACCGCGTCACCCGCTCCTTTTCGCGCTCGTCGTGAATCCTGCTGGTAGGCGGCGCAAGTTGCGACAGCTTAATCTCGCTCACCAGAACTTTCTTCTCGCCGGTCGCCACATCGACATACCAGAGTTCGCCGTGCTCGCCCGTGTCATCGCGCTGCACGAAAGAAACCTTGGTGCCATCCGGGCTCCACTTGATCGTTTCGGGAGCGCGCCCCGTGACCCCGCCTTCCGCAAAAATCTGCTCAATCGTAAGTTGCTTGGGCGCCGCCACCGGCGCAGTGCTCTGCGCGCGCGCCGCCGGAAAGAAAACCAACAGTTGAAGGGCAACAACAACAAAAAATTTCTTCACGAACGGACTCCCATTCATCATCAGGCGTGGTCGAAACACCTCTAGTCGCGAAAGTCAGAAGTGTACAACGACGGCAGGATTTCGCGTCAGAAGGATTTGATGAATTAAATGGGATTGCCTACAGGGGGTCGCCTGCCCCGGGAAGCGCTTCACCGCGCCAGAATCGCCTTCATCTCCGCGCCCACAGGATGTTTCGCTTCGTACGCCGTGATGTCCGAGTCGTGTTGCAGCGTCAGCCCGATATCGTCCAACCCATTCAGCAGGCAATGCCGCGAGAACTCATCCATCGCGAACGATACGGAGAACCCTCGCCCATCCTCCACGCGCAACGTTTCCAGATCGACCGTCAGTTCGTAGCCCTCGATTTCCTTCGCGCGGCGCGTAATCTCCGCCACCTGTTCATCGCCGAGCCGCACCGTCAGGAAGCCATTCTTCAAGCTGTTGTTGGAGAAGATGTCGGCAAACGACGACGCAATTACTACCCGGAATCCGTAATCCGCCAGCGCCCATACCGCATGTTCTCGCGACGACCCACAGCCAAAGTTCTTTCCCGCAACCAGAATCGATGCCTTCGTGTAGCGCGGCGCGTGCAGCACAAAGTCGGTAATCTTTTTTCCGTCGCCGGAAAACCGCCAATCGTAAAACAGAAATTCGCCAAATCCCGTGCGCTCGATCCGCTTCAGAAACTGCTTAGGAATAATCTGATCGGTGTCGACGTTGACTTTGTCAAGCGGCACAACGACGCCAGTATGCTTGCGAAATGGTTGCATGTTTCTAACCCAAGCCTTCTCTAAAAAAGCTTTCTCTAAAAAGCTGTCTCGTAAATCCGTTTTGGGTAGGGCACGGCTTCAGCCGTGCAGCAAAAGGCCAGTAAAGACAGGGGCTTTAGCTCCTGAGGGCGTCTAGTTAAATCGCCAATTCCGAATATCCGTGAAATGCCCGGCAATCGCCGCCGCCGCCGCCATCATCGGACTCACCAGGTGCGTGCGTCCCCCGCGCCCCTGCCGTCCTTCGAAATTCCGGTTGCTGGTCGAGGCGCAGCGCTCTCCCGGTTGCAAAATATCAGGATTCATCCCCAGGCACATCGAGCATCCCGACTCGCGCCATTCAAATCCCGCATCCAGGAAAATGCGATCCAATCCTTCTTTTTCCGCCGCGCGCTTGATCGCCTGCGATCCCGGCACCACCATCGCCCGCACCTTCGGATTTACATGCTGCCCCTTCGCCACCCGCGCCGCCGCCCGCAGATCTTCAATGCGCGAATTGGTGCATGATCCAATAAACACGCGGTCCACCGCGATCTCTTCCACCGGCGTTCCAGGATTGAGTCCCATATAAGCAAGCGCCTGCTCGGCCGCCCGCCGATCGGCGTCAAGCGCAAAGCTCTTCAACTCGGGAACACGCGCCGTCACCGCGACCACCATCCCTGGATTCGTTCCCCAGGTCACGAAGGGCGCGAGGGATGCCGCATCAATTTCAATCACGCGATCGAACTTCGCTCCCTGATCGCTAGCCAGCGTGCGCCAGTAAGCGACCGCGTCCTCCCAATCTTTTCCTTTGGACGCAAAGCGTCGCCCGCGGGAATACGCGAATGTCGTGTCATCCGGTGCGATCATCCCCGCCCGCGCTCCCGCTTCGATGCTCATATTGCAAAGCGTCATCCGGCCTTCCATCGACAACCCGCGCACCACATCGCCCGAGTACTCGATCACATGCCCAGTGGCGCCATCGGTTCCTATGCGGCCGATGATTCCGAGCGCTAGGTCCTTCGCCGTCACGCCCTCGGCCAGCTTTCCGCTGACGTTGATCTGCATTGTCTTTGGCTTTTTCTGCGGCAGACATTGCGTCGCCAGCACATGCTCCACTTCCGACGTGCCAATACCAAAGGCCAGCGAGCCAAACGCGCCATGCGTCGAAGTGTGACTATCTCCGCAGACAATCGTCATCCCCGGCAACGTGATCCCCAACTCGGGGCCGATGATGTGCACGATGCCCTGCTCGGACGAATCCATATCAAACAGCGGAACGCCAAACTCGCGGCAATTTTTCTGCAACGCCTCAATCTGCTTCGCCGCAATCGGGTCCGCGATGGGCAAGCCTCGCGGAGTAGTCGGAATGTTGTGGTCGACCGTCGCCACCGTGCGCAGAGGCTGGCGAACCGCTCTTCCCGCCGCGCGCAATCCATCAAACGCCTGCGGCGAAGTCACTTCATGCACCAGATGCAAATCGATATAGAGCAGCGCCGACTGCCCTTCCGGAGCAGTAACCACGTGCGCATCCCAAACTTTTTCAAATAGAGTACGAGGGGGCATGTCTTAGTTTCGCCTAGACTTAGTCAATTGTTCAAGGCCCCAGGGTAGTGTGGAGCGGGCGCCCCCGCCCGCGGCCGTTGCCTTTGTTCTTTTTTTGTCGCACATCCGCGGACGAGGGCGTCCGGGCCACACCAACAGTTATTACTACAGTTATTACTGCGGAAGCATCTCTTTCCATTTATTATTTTGTCAGACCTCCGAGGACACACACTGCATGATCAACGGCAAGCGCATTGCCGTAGTGTTACCCGCGTACAACGCGGAAAAGACGCTGGAAGCGACCGTTCGGGAATTGCCCGACCTGGTCGACATCCGCATCCTGGTCGACGACCATAGCTCCGATCGCACCGTCGACGTGGCCGAGCGCCTCGGCCTCCATCTGTTCGTCCACGACCGCAATTACGGCTACGGCCGCAATCAGCAGACCTGTTATCGCGAAGCTCTCGCGGCCGGCGCTGACGTCGTCATCATGGTTCATCCCGATTATCAGTACACGCCGCTACTGGTGACCGCGATGGCCAGCATGATTGCCTACGATGTTTATGACGTAGTACTCGGCTCCAGAATCTTGGGAGGGCAGGCGCGCCGCGGGGGCATGCCGCTGTGGAAATATTTTGCCAATCGTTTTCTCACGTTATTCGAAAACACGTTCCTGGATGCGAAGCTATCGGAATATCACACTGGATATCGCGCCTTCAGCCGTATCGTTCTCAAGGAGCTCCCGCTGCTCGAAAACTCCGACGATTTCGTTTTCGACAATCAGATGCTGGCGCAGTGCGTGATGTTCGGATTCCGCATCGGAGAAGTTTCCTGCCCCACAAAATATTTTGCCGAAGCTTCGTCTATTAATTTTCGCCGCAGCGTGCAATATGGCTTGGGCGTGCTCCTGACGTCGGTACAGTTTCGCTTGCAGAAAATCGGCTTGGGAAATTTTCGGATTTTCAATCGCAAAGGCCGCTGCCTCGAACCGGGTATCGACGCTCGCTACTACCATCCCAGAAATCCTGACGGCCCGATCGCCCGCGACGCGACAACAAGCGACCGGTCTGGCGGCTAACATTGCCGACGGAACCTGCATCCCGCGCCGAAACCCGGCGCCCGGCCATCGCCCGCATAACATTGCTGGCCCTCCTGGCAACATTCGCCATCGGCGTGCAGGGCTATCATCCCGGACTCGAGGATGACGCCTTCTACCTCGCGGCCATCAAGCACAATCTCAATCCATCCTTATTTCCTCACGACGCCGATTTTTTCCGCGTGCAATTTCAGGCGACCATATTCGACAAACTCATCGCTTCTTCCGTGCGCCTGATCCACGTTCCTCTCGAATGGGGAATCTTCCTTTGGCAGTGGGGTGCGACCTTTCTAATTCTGTCGCAATGCTGGCGCATCAGCCGTCGCTGTTTCGCCGAAGCGCACGCGCAGTGGGCGGCTGTCACACTGGTCGCCGTTCTGCTGACCCTCCCCGTCTCGGCCACCGGCCTGACTTTGACCGACCAGTACCTGCATCCGCGAGCGCTGGCGACGGTTGCGATTTTAGCGGCGATCGTAGCCGTGCTCGATGCGCAGTTGCTTCTCGCGTTCGCGTTGCTGACCGCCGCATTTTTCGTGCACGCCATCATGGCCGCCTTCGGCGCATCCTATTGCCTTTTTCTGCTGTGGAAGCCGAAGCGCAGGGCCAAGACAAAGCAGTGGCAGGCGCCAGCGCTCGCGGCGCTGCCGATCCCGCTAGGATGGATTTTCGAGCCCGCCTCCGATGCGTGGCGCCAAGCCGCGGCCACGCGCCCGTTTTATTTCATCTTGCGCTGGCACTGGTATGAGTGGCTTGGCGTAGTCGCGCCGCTAGCGCTGCTCTGGTGGTTCCGCTCGTTGACGGGTCGCAATCAACCAGCAAACGCCGAGCAACAGACGATGGCGCGCGTGTCCGAGCGACTGGTCTACTTCGGCGTCTTTCAATTGGCAGTAGCGTTGCTGATGTTGCTGCCTCCGCAATTAGAGCGCCTGCGGCCGCTAGAGCCAATGCGCTTTCTGCATCTCGCGTATCTACTGTTTATTTTGCTCGGAGGGGGATTGCTGGGCCAGTACGTACTCAAGCGGCACACGCTGCGCTGGCTATTACTGTTTGTGCCCTTGAGTGCTGGAATGTTCTTTGCGCAGCGGCAGATGTATCCGGCAACCGCGCATCTGGAGTTGCCAGGTTTGGCTTCTCGCAACAACTGGGTTGACGCATTCCGTTGGATTAGCCTAAACACGCCAGTGGACAGCCAGTTCGCGCTCGATCCGCGCTACATGGAATTGCCCGGCGAGGACTACCATGGTTTTCGCGCGTTAGCGGAGCGGAGCGTTTTGGCCGACGAGATTAAAGACGCTGGCATGGCGGCGCGAGTGCCGAGCCTCGCGCCACGCTGGCTGCGCGAAGTTAAAGCGCAACATGGCTGGCGCAATTTCCAGCGGCCCGATTTCCTGCGCCTGAAACAAGAATTCGGAGTCAACTGGGTCGTCCTGCAAGCCCCGGGCGTGGATGGCTTGTCGTGCCCCTACCGCAATCCGCAGGTGTTGGTTTGTCGCGTGGACTAACACCTCTGACGAATCAGGCTGCGTGAACTTAGAAAGTGGAATGAGCGAAACGCAAGTAAAAAAAAGCGACGCGCGCGCGTATTGGCCAATGGTGGCCGCCGCTCTAGCCGTCCGCCTGGCCGTTATCCCCTTTCTCTATCGCGACTGGCTCGATCCTTTTGTCCTCGAACATTGGGCCTTCGGCCGCGTCGCGCGCTCTCTAGTCGCGGGCCAGGGATACGGAAACGTCTTTGCCAACACCGGCCCAACCGCTGTGCTGGCGCCCGTCTATGTGTATGTGCTGGCGGCAGTGTTCCGCATATTCGGAACCTACACTCCAGCCTCGATCATCGCCGCCCTCGCCCTAAATAGCGTCTTTTCAGCGCTCACCTGCATCCCTGTCTATTTACTGGCGCGCCGCTGCTTCAACGCCCGCGCCGCGAAGTGGGCAGGATGGGGCTGGGCATTCTCGCCCTACGGAATCTACTACGGCGCCGACTGGGCCTGGTCGACCTGTCTCGTCACGCTGCTTCTAGCCGTTCTCTTCCTCTGGTCAATCACGCTAGAAGAATTAGGAAACATCTGGGATTGGCTAGCCTTCGGCGTGCTGGGCGGTTTGGCGGCATTGACCGAGCCAGTGGTTCTAGCCGTCATCCCGTTGCTAGGCCTGTGGACCTGCTGGCGACGCCTGCGCAACCAGAAGCCATGGTTCATTCCGATGACGGCGGCTGCGCTCGGAGCCATAGCCATAATGGCGCCCTGGTTCGTGCGCAATTACGACACCTTCCACCAGTTCATCCCCATACGCAGCGGCTTTGGTCTGGAACTCTACATCGGCAACAGCGCCGATTCGCTGCATTGGGTCGACCGCAGCCTCCATCCCAATCACAGCGACGCCGAGCTGTCGGAATACGCCGACCGCGGCGAACTCGCCTACATGGCGCACAAGGCTGAGCAAGGCAAGCAGTACATTCGTAATCATCCCGGGCAGTATGTTTATCGCGCGTTGCGGCGGATAATATACATCTGGACAGGATTCTGGAGCTTTAACCGCGCCTACTTGACGGAAGAGCCGCTGGATGTGCCAAACATTTTTCTTAGCACGACCATGACGGTGCTAGCCCTGGCAGGGCTTCGCCGCCTATACCGGACAGAAGCGGGACGAGCGAACTCAGGCCTCGCCGCACGATTTATCATTGTCTTTGTCTTCTTTCCGCTCGCTTATTATTTTTCGCACCCGGAGACGTATTATTTCAGGCCCGTAGATCCGCTGATCGTGGTGCTGGGAGCGTATTTCATGACCGAACGATTCGGCGGAAAACTGAAGCCAACCCGCGAGACGGCTGTCCAGCCGAGTTAGTGTTTTTAGCGTCTTATGGCGCGTTTCGGCATCTTAGAATGTAAATAGTGAAGCAACCTAGATAGAAGTTAGGTAAAGCATTGAATCCTGTGGACACTAAATTCGCCGATGTTGCCAGCCCTGCATCGGACGAGGTCAAGATTTACAATCCGCCGAGCAGCCCTCCGCTTGCCCATCGTCCGCAGCCCAGGCCGCCGTTGGAGAATCCACCACCACACGCCGGTCCGCAGAAGCCCCAGTTGGCCATGGGCGAGAGCCTGCGCTTCGCCTACGAAACCTTCGTCAGCAACAAGGTACGCTTCCTGCTCACCGCCCTCGGCATGGTGATCGGCACGGCTTCTCTGGTTCTGGTGGTCACCATCGGCCTCACCGGCAAGCAATACATTCTCGACCAAATTCAGGGCATAGGCGCGAATCTGATTTATGCCAATTACTCCGGCGCCGGCCAGCGCATCACGGCTGTCGCGCTCGATGAACTGACCGTCGACGACCTGGAATCGGTACGGGAGCAGGTGCCGTCAGTGGTGGCTGCGTCCCCGTTTGCGACTCTCAACGACCGTATCAGCGTAGGCAACGGCAAAGAGCAGGACATTTCCATCCTGGGGGTCTTTCCCGAATACCTGAAAGTGCGCAACCTGGTGATGCTGGCCGGCCGGTTCCTCGACAATGAAGACTATCAGGGACGCAACAAAGTCGGGGTGATCACCGAGAAGCTGGCAGCGAAGCTCTTCGGCAACTCCGAGAGCGCCGTCGGCCAGGTAATCAAACTGAACGGCCTGCCCTTCACTGTCATCGGAGTCTTCAAAGAGCGCGTCGAAACTTTCGGCCAGTCCGAAGTAGAAGACAACACAATGGCCATCCCCTACTCCGTCAGCCGTTTTTTCCTGCCCTCGAACGCCGTCCGCCAGATTTACTTCTCGGTCGCAAGCGCGGATGAAGTGCCAACCGCGACCGCTCAAATCAAGCGCGTCTTGCAGTCGCGGCACCGGCCAGAGTCTGTCTACAACGTCGAAAACCTGACCCAACTGGTAAGCCTCGCCGAAAAGACAGCCAACATTCTGACGACTGTTCTGCTCCTGATCGCAACCGTGGTCCTGCTGGTCAGTGGCATTGGCATCATGAACATCATGCTGGCCACGGTCAGCGCCCGCACCCGCGAAATCGGAATCCGCAAAGCCGTCGGCGCGACCAATCGCGAGATACTCTGCCAGTTCCTCTCCGAGGCCGTTCTCATCTCGCTCATCGGTGGCATCTTTGGCATCGTCATTGGGCTCGCCATTCCTTTTTCCGTGCGCTATCTCACTGCCTATCGCATCCCCATTTCCGGTATCTCCGCCATCATCGCTATCGTCGTGTGCTCGCTGGTAGGAATTTTGTTCGGAACTCTTCCCGCCATCCGCGCCTCGCAACTCGACCCCGTCGAGAGCCTGCGCTACGAATAGAGAACTCGAAAGCTCGGTGTGCAATTTGAAGTTCAGGCACCTGCCCGATTAAGAATCAAAGAAGTAACAAGTGGGAAGGAACCTCAATCTATTGCAAAATATGCCGTTGCCAGTGGCGTCATCGCCGCCATTCCTGTCATAAAATGTGAACGAAGCCAGCAATACCTGCCATGCCATTAAACTCAACCAGCAGTCCTAGCCGCGCCGTAGTCCTCTTGAGCGGCGGCATGGATTCCTGCGTCTGCACCGCGCTAGCCGCGCGCGACCACCAAGCCGCCGCCGTCCACGTGAGCTACGGCCAGCGCACCGAAGACCGCGAACGCCAGTCGTTCGAGCGCATTTGCGACCGCCTCGAAATTCGCGACCGGCTCCTCGTGCGCAATGAAGCTCTGCGCGCCATCGGAGGATCGGCCCTTACCGATTCAAACATAGCCATTCCCGAATCGCACGGCATCCTGGCTAACATTTCGGCGGGCGTTCCTGTTACCTATGTCCCCTTCCGCAACGCGCATTTTCTAGCCGTCGCCGTAAGCTGGGCCGAGGTTCTCGGAGCCGAAAAGGTTTACATCGGCGCCGTCGAGCCCGACAGTTCCGGCTATCCCGATTGCCGGCCGGAGTATTATCGAGCATTCAATGAAGTGGTAAAAGCGGGTACAAAAGACGGAGCAATCCGCGTAGTCACGCCGCTCATCGCCATGCGCAAAGCGGAGATCGTTAAGCTGGGCCTTGAACTCAATGCCCCGTTCGATTTAACGTGGTCATGCTATCAGCGCGAAGATCGCGCTTGCGGAGTGTGTGACAGTTGTGTTCTTCGCTTGCATGCGTTTCGCGATGCGGGCGCGGAGGATCCCATTTCGTACGCGGAAGCCGCCGCCCAAAAGAGTTAGAGCCGTCATGTCAGCGGCCATAAATTCAGAGGTAAAGCCGGGAGGCTAATCATGTTGAAATATTTTATTGTTCCCCTACTGCTCGTGTTGGTGGTGAGTCTGTGCGCTCCCTTCGTCCTGGCGCAAACCACCGGCAGCGTCAAGGGAGTCTGCAAAGACGTCGATGGCAAACCCATCACGCAAGCCGACGTGGAATGGCTGGGCACAGAAACCGGCCACAAGTACACAATCAAGACCAACAATAAAGGCGAGTATTTCTCGCTCGGCATCGCCCCCGGCAAATACAACGTAACGCTTCGCAAAGACGGCAAGGAAGTCTTTCACATCAACAGCGTCACCGTGACCATGGATGAATCGACGCTCGACTTCGATATGAAGAAAGAACAGGCCCGCGCCGCCCAGGGCCAGGGATTGACTCCCGAACAGCTGAAGGCTCAACAGGAGGCTGCCGCCAAAGCCGAGAAGGAAAAGAATACTGTCGGCTCGCTCAACGAAAAGCTCAATGCCGCCAAAGCCGCCTCCGATGCCGGCGACTTCGAGACCGCCATCACCACGTTAACCGCCGCCAACCAGATCGACCCCACGCGCGATTTGATCTGGTTCAAACTCGGCGATGCCTACCGCATGTCGGCGCCCAAGCAGACCGATCCCGCCGAAAAACAGAAGCGTTATGAAACCGCCGCCGCCGATTACCAGAAAGCAATCGACCTGCGCACCGCTTCTGAAACCGCCCAGAAAGAAGCCGATAACAGTCAAAAAATGGCCGCCTACTATAACAACCTGGCAGAAGTTTACGCCAAGTCCAATAAGGTCGACGATGCGGTCACCAACTACTCCAAGGCGGCCCAACTGGACCCGACGCACGCCGTTACCTACCTGTTCAACGAGGGCGCAGTGTTGACCAATGCAGGCAAGCCGGACGATGCGATTGCGGCATTCGATAAAGTGATTGCGGTTGATCCGACCAAAGCCGACGCCTATTACTGGAAGGGCATAAACCTGATCGGCAAAGAGACCATCGGGAAAGACGGCAAAGCCACCGCTCCCCAAGGCACCGCCGAAGCCTTTCAGAAATATCTTGAGCTCCAGCCCGACGGCAAGTTTGCCCAACCCGCCAAGGACATGCTTGCAAGCATCGGCGCCAGCATAGAAACCGGCTTCGGAAAGAAAAAACCTGTTAAGAAATAGTAGCCAGTACTCAGTACCCAGTACCCAGTACCCAGAGCAAGCGGAGCGTCTAGGCTACACAGACTCTGCTTCCACCGAAGCTCTGCTAAATCGGGCCCATGAAGCAGGCAGAATCCTGAACGGATTAATAAAGTCTCTTCCAGAGTAGAGCTTCGCTGGGTACTGGGTACAAGGTACTGGGTACTGCCCTGCAGTTACTGAGGTCGTTGTCCTACTTGTCCTTCGCCGTTTCGCTCTTCAGAGTTACATTCAATAGATAGATTTCTCCGCTACTTTTCTCCCCCGTGGCGTCAACTCAATCATTGGAGTGCATGCAATGGCAGCTCCGGGGAGTTCCCCGATCGCAATTGCCTTCGAAGGCATCAGTAGCACGGACGCGATTCCCACTCCCGTGCTTCTGGCCGGTATGCTGCGCGCCTCCGAAAAAGTCAGCGACCTGATCTTCTCGCCCGGGCGCCCGCCTCAAGTCGAGATTCACGGGCAACTCACGGCGGTCGAAATTCCCGGCAGCAAAGTCCTTTCCGCCGATGACACGCGCCGCATCGCCGCCGACCTGATCGGCAACAACAAGCAATCCATCAATACGCTTCGCGAGCAGGGCTCCTGCGACGTCTCCTACGGATTGCCCGGCATGGCCCGCTTTCGCGTCAACGTTTTCATCCAGCGCGGCAGTTGCGCAATCGTCATGCGCGTCATCCCCACCGTGATTCCGACTTTCAGTTCGCTCCATCTGCCGGCGCAATTAGAAGAAGCGGCGAAAGTTCGCAACGGCATCATCCTCGTCACCGGCGGAACGGGCGCGGGCAAGTCTTCCACGCTCGCCGCCTTGATCGACCGCATCAATAGCGAGTATTGCTACCACGTCCTGACCGTCGAAGATCCCATCGAATTTCTGCACCGGCACAAAAAGTCAACAGTCCACCAGCGCGAGTTGCACAGCGACGCGCCGAATTTCACGCTGGCCTTGCGCGCCGCTCTGCGCCAGGCTCCACGCGTGATTATGGTCGGTGAAATCCGCGACCGCGAGACTCTCGAAATCCTTCTCGAAGCCGCCGAAAACGGACACCTCGTTCTCTCCAGCATGCACACCGTCGACAGCTCGAAGACAATCGAACGCATCGTCGGCCAGTTTCCCGCCGCCGAGCAGCAATCGATCCGCGAACGCCTCGCCAAAACTTTTCGCTACATCATCGCCCAGCGCCTGATCACCCGCCGCGATGGCGGCGACCGCATCGCCGCCGTGGAAATCTTGAAATCCAACTCGCGCACTCGCGATTGCGTCGAACAAGGCGAACGCCCCGGCCGCACTCTCCTCGACGCCATCAAGGCCAGCGAAAACGAAGGCATGCAGCACTTCGACGCCGAAATCGCAAAATTAGTTCGCTCCGGCCTCGTCGACCTAGAAACCGGCTTAGCCTTCGCCAGCAACGCCACTGTCCTGGGTCAAGAGTTGGCGCGGTAGCCTTTCTCGATTCCCGTTTTCACCTCACGAAAATCCCAACCCCGCAGGTTATGATTCTCCAATGTCTTCCCCTGCGATGCCGCCAGCTCGCGTGTTGAGCTTCGAAGAAGCACGCCGCCTCGTCGAGCACCACGCGGCCAGCGTCTCTCCGCGAGAAGTTGAGACGGTAAATCTCCTGGCTGGTTTAGGCAGAGTGCTGGCGGAGAGGCTCGTAGCCGACCAAGATTTTCCTCCCTTTCGACGCGCGACGCGCGATGGATACGCAGTTCGAGCGTCAGATCTTGCCAACATCCCGGCGCACCTCGAAGTGGTCGGAGAAATTAAGGCAGGCGCAGCGCCAGAATCGCAAGCGCGCACCCTCGGCTCAGGCCAGGCTGTGGGAATCATGACCGGTGCCCCGCTTCCCGACGGAGCCGACGCAGTTGTGATGGTGGAGCACACCTCACTCGCTGAGCAGAGAGTCGAGGTGCGACGCAGCGTCAGATCCGAAGAAAATTTTGTTCCCCGCGGCGCCGAGGCGCGCGCCGGTCAACTCCTTGTCGACAGCGGACGCCGCCTCGACCATGCCGGCATCGCGATCGCCGCATCGATCGGTAAGAGTCATCTACAGGTCTTCCAAAAGCCGCGCGTGGCGGTGCTTTCCACGGGCGATGAAGTGGTGGAGATCAATGCCACGCCCGGGCCAACGCAAATTCGAAATTCGAATTCCTATTCGCTGGCGGCACAGGTACAAAATGCAGGCGGCGAGCCAGTGCGGTTGCCCATCGCTCCCGACGAGCCCATGCGGCTGCAGGCTTTGATCGATGAAGGCCTGGGCTGCGATCTCCTCCTGCTGACCGGTGGCGTCTCCATGGGAAAGTACGATCTGGTCGAACAGGTCCTGACGGGATTACAAGCAGAGTTTTATTTCACCGGAGTCGAAATCCAGCCCGGCAAGCCAGCAGTATTCGGTTCCTGTGGAGCGGGCGCCCTCGCCCGCTTGCTAGCGGCGCACGCGAAGCCGACCGGAACCGAAATGCCCGCGCCCCAAAAGAAATTTTTCTTCGGATTGCCCGGCAATCCCGTCTCCACCATGGTGACCTTCGAACTATTCGCTAAGCCAATGATCGAGGCGCTGGCCGGCCAGACGCCGCAGCCTCTGATCTTCTTGGCCGCCAAGCTGAAATCGGAGATCCGCACCAAAACAGGTTTGAAGAGATTTCTCCCCGCCGTCCTTTCCGGCGAGTTCGAAAAAGTTGAGGTAGAACTCGCGCCATGGCAAGGCTCAGGCGACATCGCGGCGCTAGCTCGAGCGAATTGCTACGTGGTCATTCCTCCCGACCGCGAGCGCATCGAAGCCGGAGAGTGGGTGTCATTGCTGATGCGGTGAGACGAAGATTCGCTGAAAGAAGATGCGCTGAAAGATGCGATAGCCGCCGCGGTACGATAACCTGTTGTTGATAGCAAATTGCTGATGGCGAAAAAAACTTCGCGGCTTTCGCATTACGACGCGCAGGGCCAAGCCCGCATGGTCGACGTCTCCCAGAAGCCGCGAACCGCCCGCGAAGCCGAAGCCAGCGCCTTCGTAGCCATGAGTCCGCAAGTTCTGCGCGCCCTGCCTCAGAATCCCAAAGGCGATCCTTTGGAAGTCGCCCGTACTGCCGGAATCATGGCAGCCAAGCGCACGTCGGAGCTGATACCGATGTGTCATCCCGTGCCGCTGTCGCACGTTGCTGTGACCCTACGCGTGTGCGAGAATGGCGTTTCTGTTGCCACGAAAGTAAAGACTAGGGCGGAAACGGGCGTTGAGATGGAAGCGCTGGTAGCAGCCAGCGTAGCCGCACTGACCGTATACGATATGTGCAAAGCGCTCGACAAAGGCATCGAAATCAGGGAAGTAGTACTGCAACGGAAGTCGGGCGGAAAAAGCGGAGACTACCGCAGAAGCACGAAGAAGAAGTAGCCTGCATCTTATTTATTTTTGTTATTTTGTTCTGATTTATGGCGACCGACGTCAAAATCCTGCTGGTGGATGACAACCCCATGGTGCTCGGGATGCTCCAACAGGCGCTCTCGACAATGGGCGAGGTCACAGTCGCGACCGACGCAGCCGATGCGCTATTGAAGGCCGTCGACGACTTGCCGGACGTCATGATTTGCGACTATCGCATGCCGGGCATGGATGGACGGCAGTTGCTGGAAAAGCTGAAGAGCAGGCCGGCAACGGCGAGTATCGCAGTGATCATGATGGCGAGCAAGGCAGACATCAGTGAACGCTTGTCGATGCAAGACCCGATCGAAGACTACCTTGAAAAACCTTTCTTCCTTAAAGATGCGACCCACAAAATCAAGCGTGTAGTCGACCGCATCGCCCTCGAAAAACTGAGCAAAGCAGCCTCCACCGACGGCATACTGCGCGGCAACCTCACGCAGATGAATGTGATCGATCTCGTGCAATCGCTCGAAATGGGACGCAAGAGTTGCCTTCTCACCATGACCAAGGGCGACGAGAAATGCGAGATCTATTTCAGCCAGGGACAAGCCAAACACGCCGCCTACGGCCCGATCACAGGCGACGACGCCGTTTTCAAAGTGCTGCGCTGGACCGAAGGAAACTTCCAGGTTGATTTCAACGGCAAGTCAACCCAGGAAACAACCACGCTCAATACGCAAGGCCTCCTGATGGAAGGATTGCGCTTGCTCGACGAAGCCCAGCGCGACGCTGCGGCCGAAGGTGAAGATGTCCTCCTCGACACCTGATCCGCCAACATCCAGTTCGTCGAGTCCCTCGTCGAATCCGATGACAGCGGCAGTGTTGACGATCAGCGATTCCTGTTCGCGCGGCGAAAAACAGGATCTCTCTGGCCCCGCCGTAGCTGAAGCTCTGGCTCGGCACAAATTTCAAGTAGCGGCGCATGGAGTAGTCGCCGACGAGCGCGGCGCGATTCAGGAAAAATTAATCGAGTTGTGTGCGTCGGCTCGCCTGGTAGTCACTACGGGCGGAACTGGCATCGCCCCACGCGACGTAACGCCGGGAGCTACAGTTGCGGTGTGCGAGCGTCTCGTAGACGGAATCGCAGAGCAGATGCGATTGCAGGGAACAAAAAAGACGCGCTACGCGGCCCTAAGCCGCGCCGTGTGCGGCATTCGCGGAACAAGCCTGATCTTGAATCTGCCGGGCAGTCCAGCTGGCGCGGTCGAGTCGTTAGAAGCAGTAATTGATTTGTTGCCACATGCGCTGGAGTTAATTGCGGGGAGAACAGAGCACGGCCGTTAGTCGATGGTTGATAGTCGCTGGGAAAAAATCGCTTTACGTAAACTGGAGCAGCGATCGACGAACGACTATCGACGAACGACTATCGACTAACGACGGCCGACCATCGACCCTCCCGTCTCACGTAAACTAATCTCACCCATTTGAACAAACTCAAACATTTCATCCACGCCTACAGTGAGTGGATCAAACACGTGCTCGTTCCCCTAGGACCGTGGGGCATGCTCGCCTTGGCCGCCGTCGATGGCTCCTTCCTAGGTATGCCGCTCGATGCCATCTTCGTCTACTACGTTTACACCGATCGCTCGCGCTTCCTGTTGTACGTCTTGTTGGGCGCGGTTGGCTCGACCCTCGGCAGCATCGTCATCTACATCATCGGATATACCGGCGGCGAGGTGCTCTTGCGCAAGCGCCTATCGCCCGCGCGCTTCGAAAAGATTCATGAATCCTTCGATCGCCACGAATTCTGGGCGCTGATGTTTCCCGCCATGTTGCCGCCGCCCGCGCCGTTCAAGATCTTTGTGCTGGCCGCAGCCGCATTCGAAATGTCCCTGGGGCATTTTCTGCTCGCGATCTTCGCGGGACGCTTCTTACGTTTTCTAATCGAAGCGCTGCTGACGCTCAGGTTCGGCCCCCAAATTGTTACGTTGACGGTAAACCTCTTCGCGCATCGCTTCATAGGGATTCTGTTGGCGGTCGGAATAATACTGATCGGATGGCTGATCTGGCGGCGGGCGAAACGGCGCAGACCTGCGATCAATGCAGACGGCCAAGAGCGACCGTCCCTGGGCGATCCTAACTAGGCCGCGGCAGTTCCCTGCGGTTTGTGAGCAGTGCGGGCTAACCCCGCCGCAAGCGCCGGCAATCCGAACATAGCTGCGGTAAATAACAAGTCCCCAGCGACTCCGCGCCGGAAGAACGGCACACCCGCGGCATAGCAAGTCATCAGTCCCGACAACGTCTTCGGATACATATTCCAGCACGCCCACACGGCAAAATTGCTGACGACGAAAAACGACACCGAACTAGCCAGAGCAGCGCCACCCACTCGCACCCAATTCGAATTTTCCCGGAGCCGTGTGCCCAGCAGCAGAATCGCCGCATACCACGCCCAGGTCACGAAATGGTCCCACGAAAATGGAACGGCGTACACAAACTTGTCGAGGACAAGGTCAGAACAGGCGAGCAGCACAAAGGGCACCCACAGCTGGCGTTTGGGTCCGCGCGCGCCAAAATAAAGCAGCGCCGCCGCGACCGGAGTCAGATTCCAGGGATGCGGCATAAACGGCATCCGCGCTAAGACCGCAAAAATGACAAATAGATAAGCCAGCATGATTCACCTCGTTACGTGTCACTAGGATTGTTGCGCGAGCCGATGCCGGAGGTCAAGCGCGGCGAGACCTGATCGCCTTCATCGATCACCCCGTGCGTTCCCCATCCCCATCTCTCCCTGCACCACCCGCAAATCACGTGTCAGCAGCACGAATGCGCCTAGCGTAGCCCGCCCATTCCGCCCGGGATAGTCATAACGCAAATCGCGAAACCGAACGACATATGCCGGTCGCCCGTTGTCGACGGGATCGCTAGCCAGTTCCTCAGTTTCAGTAATCGGATATTGCGCCCAACTCAAATACACGCGCCCAAGATAACTTTTTTTCGCAGCGAGAGTCGCCGGCGTTTCTTCCGGCTTATACCGAACCTGCATTTCGCCCCGCGGATCAACCTCGGGCGCAATCGAATCAACGTCCATCTCGGCAAAGAAATCACCCGTTTCGACCACCCCATGCCAGCGAAACGGATTCACCCAATACGGATACGCCGAAACGCGCACCGCATCCGCTCCCCGATAATTGCGCGCCTCAAGCGCAGCCACAGCGCGCCGATGTTCATAATCGCGCAGCCCCCAATAGCCAAACACCCCGAGCAGGGCGAGCGTCGCCGCGAGTCGTCCTCGCGGCACCCCGCGCGCGGCGTCGTTACCAGATCTGATCTCATCATTGATCAACGAAAATAACGCCGGAACAATCAGACCGAGTGTAAGCAGAACAAGAAGAACCGGCTCAACGACAAACACAATATCCCAAGAAATCCACCGCTCCGAGAACGGCCAGAACGGACGCACTCCATAATTATTAGTGAAGTCGAGCAGAATGTGGCTAAACCCGGCGAGGCAGGCGAAGCCAAACAGTAATCCCCATCGCGGTGGAAGATCAGGATTGCGCGTTCTACGCCCCCGCACCCGCCAGATGAGATATATAAATCCAACCACCGCAGCCGCCACCAGCGGCACGCCCAGAAAAGAATGTGTAAACCCACGGTGATGATTCAACCCAAACGCCGACCCGCCAAAGCGGCTGAGCACATCGATGTCAGGAGCCTCCGCGGCAAGCGTCAGCGTAGCCGTAGCCAGCGCAGTCTTGCGATTGAGTCCGGAGCGGCCCATGCACGCGCCAAATAAAAAGTGAGTTACAGGTTCCAAGGCGTTCGCTTGAGTTTATCTGGAGGCGAACCAAGCCCCAAATAATAAATGAGGCGAGAACAACGAGGCGGGGACTAATGTACGCAGCTTAAACATGCGCAGTCGGAAGCGTCGAATTCACGTTCACAGCATGAGTCGACCACGCGCTAATCGGATTCGTCGCCCCGCAATCCAAGCATCTCGTCCCCTCATATCGCGTCGCGCAGTGCGGACAGACCGCCCCCGTCTGGAAACTATCGAAGGCGTTCCCACATTTTCCGCACTTCCAGTATTCGCCGATCGGCGGACTGGCCTGGCAAGACGGGCAGGCGTATTCAAATCTTCGCGGCAACTTCGCGAAGCGCAACAAAGCTCGCGCGTGCTGCAGCCCGCTCCAGCAATTCAGCAGCAAGAAGACGGCGATCGCGCCCAGCCATGCATCTTCCTGCCAAATCGCGTAACCGATGAATGCGGCGATGCCGGCGAATCCAAGCACAGTGGCCACCAGCAAACTGTGAGCACGCCCCATCAGGAACCACAGCAAGGAACGAAGAATCTGACCGCCATCGAGCGGATAAATGGGCAGAATGTTGAAGACAAGCAGCGTGATATCGATCCAGAAAATAGAGTGAAGCAATGTATGCAGGTCAGGCACTGCCGCATACCAGCCCATCAGAAGGCTTATCCGGTGGATGACCATGATGATGGGAGCGAGCACCACATTCACCAGCGGACCGGCCGCGATACTCCACAGCGTCGCGCCGGGGCGCTGTGGCGGATTCACATACGCGACTCCGCCGAAGGGCCAGAGCACGATTCGATTGGCTTCTCCGCCCACCTGGCGGCAAGCCAGCGCGTGGCCAAATTCGTGAATGGTCACGATCAAAAACAGCCCGAGGTATTCCGCAACATTCCAACTGACCGAGGAATAGTGCCCCCAGCCCCGGCGCGCGCTGATCTCGTAATACGCCAGCAGGAACCAGGACCAATGGAGGAAGACATCGATGCCGAAGATTCGGAAGAGGCGAATCGATCCCGAGCGTCCAGTAGGCATAAGCTATTTATAACGATTTATAACACGAAAAATGACAACGACGGTCGGCGAGCGCGGCCTAGGCTGGGACGATCAGCGACAGCGCATCCTGCACCATCGTCAGACGTGCCGGCAGCCGTCCCAGCAATTCGCCATCCGCCTCGACGTAGACGCGCTGGCCAGAGCCAGCATGATGACCGTCGCCGTCCGCCGCCAACCGGCAAAGGATCTCCGAGCAACTCATCACATCGATGCCCTTCACATTCCAATGCCGGCCGAGCAGCGCTCCGGCGACATATTGCAGATAAGCATTGCGGCTGGCTGTGCGGCACATCACCGTGCGCACCTCGCCGCAATCAAGCGACGCTCCCGGAACCAGTTCGCGCAGCACATTTCCAAAGAAGCGAATCCTCACCGCCAACAACTCAGTAAGCGATGCGTGGTGGCGCTCCCCGCCGCCGTCAGCGTAATCAACATCGAAGCGGCGCATGTTATATGTCGCCCACAACTGCCACGCTTTGAGGTAATAGGCCGCCATGCCTCCACGATTCTTATGATGCGAAGTCAGCTTGTAAAAGAGATGCGCGTCGACTCCGATTCCGGCGGCAACGGTGAAGTAGCACGCGCAAGGCTTGCCTTCGAGATTCTCATACTCGATTCGCCCCAGCGGAATGCGCCGAACTGTGCCAGAAACCGCGATCTGAGCAGCTGAGCTCGGGCGAAGTGGAACCCCAATGTCATGGGCAAGCGCGTTAGCTGTGCCAAACGGCAGAATCGCAAGCGCGACCGAAGTCCCGGCTAATCCCTGTATAACGTCGTGGATCGTCCCATCCCCCCCGCAGGCAAACACCGTGTCGCTCCCGTCCGCGACGGCGCAGCGCGCGTTATCCGTAGCCTCCTGGCTGGAGCGGCAGACCGTAAGCTCAGTTCTAACGCCCGCCGATTGAATAATGCCTATGGCGTGGTTCAATTCCGCGTCGCGTTTTTTCCCGCGCCGCCCGGAATTGGGATTGAACAGAATTGTGGCTTTGTGCATTCGCTGGCTGGCTCTATCGATTCTGCATTGAGGTAGCTTCCAGTTTAACGCACGCCCCATTCCCACATGCCAAACGTCGCCTTCTGCGGAATCCCATGCCCGGCCTGGCGCGCCAGCATAGTGATCTGGCCGCGATGGTGTGCGTCGTGCGCAATCAGGTAAGCGAAGAAGCCGGCCACATCCGGACGAAACCCCTTAACGCGCCCATCCCCGGCGAGCGATGACTCCAGAACCTCGCGCAGCGCGGCGCGGCTAGCGTCCAGCGCCTTCTTGGCCTGCGCGGTCGTTACCGTGAAGCGATCAAGTTGCTCAGGAATCTTTCCCTTCGCAGCCTTCAACCACATCGCCCGAACATTGTGCATATGCGCAACCACACTCGCGACGTCGCGTCCCTTTTTTCCCGGAGGCACCGCGCGCCAAGCCTCGGCGGGCAGACTATCCAAAAGATATTGGTTGATGCGGTCGTTCGTATCGAAAGCCGAGAGCAAAGCTTCAGCAAGAACAAAAGGAGCACTGGATTTTTTCGGCATGGCGGTGTGTGTTTTGGGAATTCTCCGGTGCGGTAGGTTAGCAGGCGCCCGCTACGCAGGCCAAGCTAGTTATTAGGGAATTTTTGGTTTTGGGAATGTTCTTGCTTTTAGGCGGCGCAGCGGTTCACCGCTGCGATAGAGAATCTCGCTTCCATACCGGCTTTTTAGCCGCTGAGGGAAGTTTCGCTCCGCAAAACCGAATAAACGCAATGCGAAAGCCCGCGCCACTCCACTTCTTTCCACAGAATCATCCCGACGCGCTCAGCCACCCTGCGCGAAGTCGCATTCTCCGGACGAATCAGCGAAATCAAGCGCTCAGCTTTCAAATGCGCGAAGCCCCAGTCACGGCAGGCGACAGCCGCTTCGGTCGCCAGGCCGCGTCCCCAGAAATCGCGGCGCAAATGATATCCGATTTCATACATGCGTTCGCCATCAACCTGCTGCAGAACGATCCCACAATCGCCAATTAATCCTTTAGCTGAAATTAACTCCAACGCCCAGAGGCCGACGCCATCCTCCCGATAGCGCTTGCGGTTCCGCCCAATCCATTGCTCAACCCCGGCGCGATCATAGGGCGCAGGATAGTAGCGCATGGTTTCCGGATCGGAGAGAATAAGCGCCAGCGCGTCAACATCGTGCGTAGTGAACTTGCGGAGTTTGAGTCTCGGCGTATGAAGTATCGTCATAATCGGATTTGCGGCGAAATTCAGAATACATCTGCTTCTCCGACGAAACGGGGCGCCAAGGACAGCGCTGTATGCCGACGGTGGGCTAGACTCGATGCATGGCGGAACTAGGACGACTGCTTGTGATCCTCGGCATGGCCCTGGTAGTAATCGGAGGCATCGTCATGCTCCTCGGGCGAACGGCCCTGCCGCTAGGCCGACTGCCGGGCGACATTCTCTACAAAGGCAAAAACGCCACATTCTATTTTCCCCTCGCGACTTCTATCCTGATCAGCGTAGTTCTTTCGGTTATTCTCTACTTCATCGGACGGCTAAAAAGGTAGAGTGTTTTATTCCGGCGATTTGACCCCGTAGCAGAGTCAACTGTTTAGTTGACATCCGTCAACTATTTACTTTACACTCATAAAGTGATCGACGGCTTCCGGCACAAGGGGCTCGAGGAGATCTACCGTACCGCAAAGACGCGTCGCATCGGTGCCGATCATATTAGGAAGTGCGAGCGCATCCTCCAGTTATTGGACCTCGCCGCGAGACCGGAAGATTTGAACATCGCAGGTTTTCACTTTCACGGGTTGCGAGGCAAGCCAGCGCGCTGGTCGGTGCGCGTGAGCGGGAATTACCGTGTGACTTTCGGCTGGTCAGGCGAAAACGCTGTAGACGTCGATTTTGAAGACTACCATTAGGGAGAAAAATTATGGAGAGAAGGAACGGACTGCCGCTCATCCATCCGGGCGAGATTATCAAGGACGATATTCTGCCCTCCGTCGGCCTATCGGTGACGGACGCGGCCAAAGCTCTCGGTGTGTCCCGCCAGATGTTGCACGGCATTCTGGCAGGGCGTAAGCCGCTCTCCGCCGTCATGTGCCTGAAGGTTGCCCGTCTGTTTGGCGGTTCGGCGGAATTGTGGATGCGACTACAGGCGACTTACGACCTGAAAAAATCGGCGCAAAACAAGAAAATTATGGCACGCGTGGCGCGGATCGTACCGCTCAAAGTAGCCGATGAAGTTCGCGTCTGAACCTCAATCCATGGCGACGCCCGACCAACTCGGCTTTCAGTTTCGCCCGCCAGAGCGCCGCGTCTGGACCGTCCGCGCCCTCGTCTCCGCCGTTCGCTCGCACATCGAGCGCGAGTACTCCGACTGCTGGGTGGAAGGCGAAATTTCCAACCTTCGCATTCCTGACTCCGGCCACTTGTATTTCACGCTCAAAGAAGAAAGCTCGCAGATTCGCGTAGTGATGTTTCGCTCGTCCGCCAAACTTCTGCGCTTTCGTCCCGAGAACGGTCTCCACGTCACCGTCCGCGGACGCATCACCGTCTACGAAGATCGCGGCGAACTCCAGATCTCAGCCGAATTCATGGAGCCAAAAGGCGCCGGCGCCCTACAGCTAGCCTTCGAGCAATTAAAAGCAAGATTGCAGGCGGAAGGATTATTCGAAGCTGCAAGAAAAAAGCCGATCCCGCCGCTGCCGCAAAAAATCGGCCTCATCACTTCGCCGCAGGGAGCCGCGCTCCGCGACATCCTCAACATTTTGGCCCGCCGGCATCACTCCGCCAATGTGTTGATCTATCCCGCGCAGGTCCAAGGAGACGCGGCTCCGGGCGAGGTAATCGCCGGCTTGCGCCACTTCAATCAAGCGGCCGCGGACCGAAGCGCGGTCGAAGTCATCATCATCGCACGCGGTGGAGGCTCGGTCGAAGACCTAGCTTGCTTCAATCATGAGGGCCTCGCCCTCGCAGTTGCCCACTCACAGCTCCCCGTAATCTCCGCCATCGGCCATGAAACGGATTTCACCATCATCGACTTTGTCGCCGACCTGCGTGCTCCGACGCCCTCGGCGGCTGCCGAGTTGGTTATCCGTTCGCGCCAGGAGATCGAAGCCCAGGCCGAAGAGTTATATCGCCGCTTGGAGCATGGCGTGCGCTACCGCCTGTTGATGGCCCGCCAGGATCTCACGGAACACGCGCTACACGGTGCCTTCGCTCGCATGATGGATGGCATCCACCGCCGCCAGCAGAAACTCGACGAACAGAGTTTCCGCCTCGAGAAGGGAGAACGCCAGCTATTAGATCGACTTCATCGGCGCTGCGAAAGCACCATCGCCGCCGTCCGCCACTATGACGCGCGCCGCCGTTTGGCCGCGGTGCGCCAAGGGCTGCAAGCGCAAGTAGCCAACCTCGCCGCGGCCATGCATACGCGATTGCTCGAACTCCGCGGCGCCCTCGATCGCCAAAACGCCAGCCTGGGGGCGCTTTCGCCGGTAGCGATTCTCAATCGCGGCTACGCCCTCGTCTTCGACGCAAAAGGCGAGCTTGTAAAAGATGCGGCGAAACTGAAAGCCGGCGAAGAAGTCTCCGCGCGCCTGGCCCGCGGGCGAATTCGCGCTCGCGTCACCGCGACCGAGCGCAACGAACCAGATCCCAGCTAGCTGCATTAACCGTTTGCCTTTGACGCATCGCATCCGGTGCGCTGCATTAGAATAAAATTAGTTCAACTTCTAACCGTGAGGGTGGCGTGACGCCGTCGCTGATCTGGTCGCACATCTCGGCGATCTCGGTCATTTCGATCTTGGATATCGTGCTGGTCGCGATCCTGATCTACCAGTTTCTCGCGCTGGTGCGAGGCACGCGAGCGGCGCCGATGCTGGTCGGCGTGGCCGCCCTCGGCTTGGCCTTCTATCTCGCCCGCCTAGGCGAGTTGCGCACGCTGAACTGGCTCCTTAGCACGATGCTGCCCTATGTTGTCTTCGCGCTCATCGTCGTCTTCCAGTCGGAAATCCGCCACGCCCTCGCTAACCTCGGAAGTCGCATTTCGTTGATGCGCTCCAGCAGTTCGGTGGCCGACGTTTACGACGACATTGTTTTAGCGTCCAATCTTTTTTCCCAAAATCAAACCGGCGCCCTGATCGTAATCGAGCGCGAAATCGGTCTCCGCACCTATATCGAAAGCGGTGTCACCCTCGATGCCAGGCTCTCCTACGATCTGCTGGCCACCATTTTTCGCCCGTCCGCTCCTCTGCATGATGGTGCCGTGATTGTGCAGCGCGATCGCATTGCCGCTGCCGCTTGTTTCCTCCCACTATCGATGAATCCCGTGCTCTCGATCCAACTGGGTACGCGTCATCGCGCCGCCATTGGCATCACCGAAGAAACCGATGCCGTCGCAGTCATCATTTCCGAAGAGACTGGAACCATCAGTGTGGCCGTTGCGGGCAGCATTGAACGCGATTTGACGATCGAGCGCCTGCGCGAGCGCCTGAGTAATCTCCTGCGCCGCTATGCTCCCGCCCACACCCTGCCCAGCGCGATGGAAGAAACCTTTGTCGAAGAAGAATCGTCCACTCCGCAGATCTCGCGCAGGCAAGATGCAGGAAGGGAGGACTGATGCCTCCTCTCGCGCCACGCGATTTTTTTCACCGGATTTTCCGGCACAATATCGGCCTTAAAGCGATTTCGCTGTTGCTCGCCATCGGCTTGTGGCTGGTGGTGGCGCGCGATCCCATCGCCGAAGTCGAAATGCACGTTCCCATCGAGTTCCACAACCTCCCCGACAATCTGGAGATCGATTCCGCCAGCTTCACCGAAGCCCAAATTCGTATACGCGGACCGGAGCGCGTGATCCATCGTCTGCAGGCCGAAGATGTACGGGCCGACATCGATCTGGCCGAGGTGCGTCCCGGAGAACAAACCTTCGATTTGACCGCGCGCCACGTCCACGTGCCGCAGGAATTGGACGTCGTGCAGATCATCCCCGGCCAGTTTCATCTCTCCTTCGATAATCGCGAAACTCGCACAGTCGAGGTACGTCCACGGGTGACTGGGAACTTCGCCAGCGGCATGCGTGTGGCACAAGTCGTCGCCGACCCGAACAACGTTTTGATCACCGGCCCTCGCCGCCGGGTCGATGCAGTCGAGGCTGCCACCACCGATCCCGTCGACGTCAGCGGAGCCATGACCCGCGCCACTTTTGTGACCCAAGCCTATGTCCCCGATCCTCTGATCCAGGTCGTGCATCACGTTCCGATTCGTGTGACGGTTATCATGGAAGGATTGGCAGACAAAAAAAAATAAGACAATCATAAGGTCGTAAGTCGATAGTCATTCGCGAACTTCGAATCGACGCCGCACTGCCAACGATCAAAGACAAACGACGAACGACCAACGGCCCATTCATGACCCAAATCAGACAACTCTTCGGTACCGACGGAATTCGCGGCGTCGCGGGTGAATTTCCCCTGACGCGTGACAGCGTTTATTGGATTGGCCGCGCACTGGGCCACGATCTCACCCGCGCAAACGCCAATGCGCGGGTAGTCATTGGTCAGGACACGCGCGCCTCCAGTCGCTGGATTGCCGATCGGTTCCTGCAAGGGCTCGCATCCGTCGGCGTCGAAACGCGCAGCGCCGGCGTGATTACAACGCCCGGCGTCGCCTTCCTCGCCCGCTCGCAGGGCTTCGACGCCGGAGTCGTGATTTCCGCTTCCCACAATCCCTGGACCGACAACGGAATCAAAATTTTCTCCCGCGATGGTTATAAACTGCCCGATGCGCGCGAACTGGCAATCGAAAAAGAGATTTTCGCGCTGCTCCAGGCAGGGTCGGTTGCAGCGCCCGATCCAACGCGCGATTCAACCCCCGAGGTGGCAAGCCTCCCTGGCGACGAAACTCTCCGCCACGCTTATGTCCGCTGGCTCGCGGGCAGTATTGCCACCGACTTGAGCGCGCTGCGCGCCGCCGTAGATTGTGCCAACGGAGCCGCTGCCGCCGAAGCCCCGGAATTGTTTCGCGCGCTAAGAATCAAAACAACTTTTTTCCACTCCAGCCCCGATGGACAAAATATCAATGAGAATTGCGGTGCGCTCCATCCCGAAGTGGTCGCGCATTATGTCTATGACAGCCTCGCTGCCGATCAGGCTGTCGTCGGCGAGCAGGGACGCTTCGACCTCGGCATCACCTTCGATGGCGATGCCGACCGCGCTCTTTTTTCGGATGCCGGGGGGCGCGTGGTCAACGGCGATGCGGTCCTGTTAGTGGCGGCGCGCGAAATGCAGTCGCGAGGCGCTCTCGCCAACGCCACCGTGGTGGCGACGACCATGTCGAATATGGGATTGGAAATTGCCCTCAAACGATCTGGGATCCAGATGCTTCGCGCCAACGTCGGCGACAAACATGTCCTCGAAGAAATGCAGCGTGTTGGCGCAACGCTCGGCGGCGAACAGTCCGGCCACATATTATTTCGCGATGGTGACGCAACCACCGGCGATGGACTGCTAACCGCACTGCGACTGATGGAGATCATCGCTCGGACCGGCAACCCGCTAGCCGATCTGGTCAGCGATCTGAAAGCGTTTCCGCAGACGATCAGAAATGTGCGAGTGAAGAACAAGACTCCGTTCGCCGAGATTCCTCCCGTACAAGCGGCGATCACAGCGGCAGAGCGCGAACTCGATGGCAACGGCCGCGTCGTCGTACGTTACTCCGGCACCGAAGCGCTCGCGCGAGTGATGATCGAAGCCGAATCGAAAGAACAAATGGATCGCCTCGCGGAGTCGATCGTCGACGCGATTCGGTCGTCGCTCGGCACGTAGAAGCTGGGCGGGTACAAGGCGAGCAATTCCGACCCTCGTCTTGGCCCCTGCGGCCCCTGTGTCCTCTGTGTTTCGCGCGGTTAAGATTTTGACTTTCTCATGCGAGAGGAAATTCTCTCTCGCTCATAAATACGTCCATTCGAACGGTCAGGTTATCTTGTGCGTCGGACAGACTCCGTCGAGAATAAGAATCGATTTCAGAATGAACCCGCTTAGAACAATCTCATGAGAATCCTTATTGTCGAAGACGACTTTGCCCTATCCAGCTTTATCCGAAAAGGACTGGAAGCCGAACATCATGCGGTGGACGTTGCCAGCGAAGGCAATCAGGGCCGTTCCATGGCAATGGAGTTTGACTACGATCTGGTCGTGCTCGACCTGAATTTACCGGCCCTCAATGGTTTGTCGGTGCTGAAAAGCCTGCGCCAGAAAAAAGCGAACTTGCCAGTCATGATCCTCACCGCGCGCAGTCGCATCGAAGACCGCGTGCAGTGCCTCGATTCGGGCGCGGATGATTATCTCGTAAAGCCGTTTTCCTACCTCGAACTTTCGGCTCGCGCCCGTGCCTTGCTGCGCCGCAGCCATCTGCCCTCGGAATCCATTCTTACCGTACATGATCTTTCTCTGGATCGCGTCGAACGCAAGGTTGCCCGCGCCGGCCGCCACATAGAATTGACCACTAAGGAATTTGCCCTACTCGAATACCTGATGCGCAATGCCGGACGCCGCTTGACCCGCGCCATGATCATCGAACACGTCTGGAATCTCACCTTCGACTCCACCACCAACGTAGTCGACGTTTACATCAACTATCTGCGCCGCAAAGTCGACGATGGCTTTTCGCCCTGCCTCATTCACACCGTCCGCGGCGTCGGGTACCAGATGAATCCGGATGGAGCATCGGCATGAGCACCGGTTCTCGTTTGCTTCTAGAAGCGCCGCCCCGGCCCGACGTCCTCGGCGAACTCCTTCATTCGTTAAGCCAGCCGCTCACCAGTTTACGCTGTTCGCTTGAGCTTTCCCTGGACTTTCCCCGCGAACTTCCCATCGAAGAGGCTGTCGAGCAGCAGCACGAAAGCGTTGCCGTTGCGCTGCAACAGATCGAAAAAGTTATCGGCATGATTCAGTTGATGCGGGAGTATCTCGATGCCGAACAACCTGGGCCACAAGCCCGCCCGTCCCGAATGGAGCCCGCCTTGAGCAGCGTGATCGATGAGCTATCCTCCATCGCAGCGGTGCGCGGCGTGCAGTTGCGCTTCGTCGGCACCTGCACCGCAACGCTATTGTTGCCCGAGCCGCGGCTCAAGCTGGCGTTGCAATACTTAATTGCATCCATGATCGATGCCCAACCCGCCGGCGGCAAGGTCACACTTCTATTAGGAGAAGGCGCTGCCGGAACCGTGCTGCGCGCGGAAGCCGATCCCACGAGTCGTGAGCCGAAACTTCTCAAAGGTGATCAAAATTCCACGCGTCAACCCACAAAATGCAACCCCGCCCTCGCCGTTTCCGCATCCGTGGCGGCCTTGCACCGCGTCAGACTGGCCATTGCCAGCCGCTTGCTCGAAGGCGCGGGGGCATCGCTCGTATTCCGCGGCAGCAGCGATATCGCCCGCTCCTCCGTGAGTCCCACCGGTTTCGTCCTTCGCATCGCGCAATGTCCTCACCTCCGCCTTCATAACCTCCGGCCTGAAATTTAGCCGGGCAAGATCATCCGCGAGGAGTACAATCCACACTTTCCGGAGGTCGTGGTGAAGCGCTCCCTTATCCTTCCGACTGTTCTCTTGAGTTTGTCATCGCTCATCTCTTTTGCCTGGGCTCAGAAAAGCGCCTCCACGCCGCCCGTAACGATCATCCGCGCCGGTACTCTGATTGATGGAGTCTCGGCCTCGCCCCGCCGCGACGTGCTCATCACCATTCGCGGAAATACGATAACCGACGTCGCCGAAGGCGCGGCATTGATCCCTACCAACCTTCCCTCCGACGCGACCTTCATCGACCTCTCGCAATCGACCGTCTTACCCGGATTGATTGACGCCCACACCCACATTTTTCTCCAAGGCGAAGACCCCGCCGAGGGCGGATACGATATTCAGCTGCTCAAATATCCGCTGGCGTTTCGTGCGGCGCGAGCCACCGTCTCCGCGCGCCGCGCCCTCGAGCAGGGATTCACCACGCTCCGCGACATGGAAACCGAAGGTGCCGGCTATGGCGATATCGGCATCAAAATGGCCATCGAAGGCGGATACATTCCCGGCCCGCGCCTCTTCGTCTCCACCCGCGCCATCTCGACCACAGGCGGATATCCGCTCGAAGGTTACGCTCCCGAGATCGAAGTGCCCAAGGGCGTGCAGATCATCGACGGCCCCATCGAAGCCCGCAAAGCTGCGCGCGAACAACTCGACCACGGCGCCGATTGGATCAAGGTCTACATGACCCATCGGTCTTGGGTTGGTAAGAATGGCGAGTTGGTATCACAGCCCACGCTCACCGTTGAAGAGCTCCGCGCCATTGTCGATGAAACCCATGGCTGGGGAAAAAAAGTGGCTTGCCACTCCTATGGTGGAGAAGGCATGCAGCGCGCTCTCGACGGAGGTTGTGACTCCATTGAGCACGGACTGCAACTGACCGACGCGCAGATCGCGCAGATGCTCCGCCAAGGCACTTGGCTGTGCCCAACTCTCAGCGTCTATTACACCGATTGGGCTCCCGCCGATACCCCGGAAGGCCAGCGCGATCGCAAGCGCGCCTCCGAGCACGAGGTATCATTTCGCAAGGCCGTAAAAGCCGGAGTGAAAATCGCCTTCGGCACCGACATGGGCGGCATCCCCTGGACCGAGCCCATCGCGCAAGAATTTCCCCGCATGGTGGATTTCGGTATGACTCCAATGCAGGCCATCCAAAGTGCAACCTCGCGCGCCGCCGAACTGCTCGACATGAAAGGGAAGATAGGCGTGATTGCTCCCGGAGCCTATGCCGATCTAGTGGCCGTGGCGGGCGATCCTTTGGCAAATATCAAGATTCTTGAGAGAGTCAGTTTTGTGATGAAGGACGGCAAGGTATTCAAAAACGATCTGGCAGCCAAGAAGTAAATAAACAAATGACCAAGGGGTTAATCATGAATATTCTGGAAATGTGCGATGCGGAAGCGGCTTCAGTTCCGGTGGAAGCGACCGCCGAGAAAGCCATCAGAACGATGCTTGATCGCCACGTGGGCGCCGTCACCGTGATTGATGAGAACCATCGCGTAGCCGGAATTTTTACCGAGCGTGATGTCTTGCGCCAGTTCTCCCTCGGCGAACGCGACCCGCGCCAAGTATCCATTCGCGAAGTCATGACCACGCCCGTCGAAATGGCGACTCGCGCGACTACCGCGGCTGAAGCCCTGGCCACCATGGTCGAACGCCACTATCGCCACTTGCCGATTGTCGACGAAGACGGACGTCTGCTAGGAATGCTCTCCATTCGCCACGTGCTGGAAGCAAAAATCGATACGCTCACGCGCCAACTCGATCATGCCCGCTCGGTTGTGCTCTAAGAATGTGCTTTAAGAACGCCCTCTGAGAACGCCCTCTGAGAACGCCAACTACTGATGCACGTCAGGGCTCTGTGCAGGGTTCCTGTGCGGAGCCGCCGCAGCCCTTGCGATCTTCACATCAAAACTAACCGGAAGTTGCTTCGGCGGATAGCACGCCTGATTGTCGCAAGCCTGATATTTAAGCGTTCCGCGAACGATATATTTCCCAGTCTGCACCGACATCAACGGACGCACCAGCACATCGATTTTGAAATCTCCCGTATAAACATTCAGCTTCTCATCGGGGGCGAAGGCGAAGCTCGTATCCTTCCCCTCCGGATAAGTAGTCTTGCCGATGACGATATCGGTCGTGGCCTCAACCTTAAGCACCGTAGGAATCAAAAACTCCGCCTTCGGCTGGTTGGAATTAATGTGGTAACCGCTAGCCACGCGAAATTCGAGCGAAACAGTAGACGGCTTGCCCTGCACGGCGGTTACGGTCGGAACCGGCGCCAGCTTCACGACAGAAGTTTGCGGCGCGGGGTTATCCTGTGCCGCCGCCCACACCGACAACAAGCAAAGCGTGCTCGCAAGAAGAATTTTCATTTGAGTGGAGTAACTCAACTCTAGAGTATCCCAAGTTAGCAAGCGCTTCGTAGTTACCTACGAGCCTGTACCGCTTGCCCCTGACTCAGTGCCTTTTTGATATGGTCGACAAAGACGCTCCGGCTCTGCAAGCCAAATTCGCGGGCAATCAGCTTGCCGTCGCGATCCACAAAAAAAGTAGTCGGCAGCACACTCACTCCGCCATAGCTCTCGCCCACCGATTCCTTCCCCAGCAGAATCGGATAATTGACCCCCATATCCTTGGCGAATTTCGCAATATCCTCCGTGCTCGTGTCGTCCATGGCCACGCCAATAATCTGGAATCCCTGCGGCCCATATTCTTTTTGCAGTTCCACAAACCACGGCATCTCGACCTTGCAAGGACCGCAATAAGTCGCCCAGAAATTGAGCAAAACCGCCTTGCCGCGCAGGTCGGAGAGCTTGACATCCTTGCCATCGAGCGTCTGCAAATCGAAATCAGGAGCCACGCTGCCAATCAGTTGCCCCTTGCCAGTATTGCCCGCGCGATTATTGCGCGCCATGCGCAGCCCCGCGAACAACATAACCGCAACAATGGCGGCAATAAAAAACAGAATCAGTGGATTTCTTTTCACCGTTAACCTCTCAAAATAACCGTCTTCGTCCGGGTGCCCCATTCTAACGTCGCGTTCTGTGCGACGTTAGAGTGGGCTCACTTTCCCTAAAGCGCAAAGCGATTCAAAAACGAAAAATAGCCCGAAATAAGCGCAAAGCGCCCCATCACCAGCAGAATTCCCAACGCGATCATCAAGCCTCCGCTCACCACTTCCAGGGCGTGCATGTGGAACTTGAAGCGGTTGTAGAACTTTAGAAAGCGCTCCATAAGGAGCGAAGTCAGCAGGAAAGGCACTGCCAGCCCAGCCGAGTAAATGGCCAGCAAAAAAATCCCCTTCCACACCGTATCCTGAGCCGCCGCGAATCCAAGCACTACCGCGAGAATCGGGCCAACGCAAGGCGTCCATCCAAACGCAAACGCAAATCCAATCACAAACGCGCCCCACGCTGAAGGACTGCCCTTAAGCCCATGCAGCCGCGTATCCGCCAGCAGCGCCTTGATTTGAAAAATGCCTGTGAGGTGCAGACCAAAAAGAATGATCACCACTCCTGCAATCCGCGCCAGTAGCGACTTATATTGCGCCAGCACCTGTCCGACCTCGGTCGAGATCGCGCCAAGCGTAATGAATACGATGCTGAAGCCGATAATGAAGGCGGCGGAATTGAGCATCACTTTGCGGAAGAGTTGCCCTTCTTTCGTTTTCAGTTGCTCGATGCCTACGCCGGAGATCAGGGAAGCGTATCCGGGCACGAGCGGAAGCACGCAGGGCGACAGGAATGAGAACAGCCCTGCGACGAAGGCGGCGAGCGGTAGTGGCAAACTCGTCATATTTGTCTATTGTAGCGAGCGGGCAGAGGTTTGCGCCCTCTCTAAGAGATGCCGCAGCAAGTCAGATTGTTACAACATTTAGAAGTACAACCTCACACCTACGCAACCGCAAGATAGACATAACGCAGAATAAACAGCGCTGTAAGAATCCATATGAGCACCGTAATCTCGCGAAATTTGCCAGCCGCCATCTTCACCACCGTGTATGCAATCAAACCGAGACTGATGCCGGTAGCAATGCTAAAAGTTAACGGTGTAGCCAGCATCGTGATGAACGCCGGAACCGCCTCGCTGAACTCGCTCCAATCAATATGCGAAATCGATTGCGTCATCAGTGCGCCCACCAGAATCAACGCCGGCGCCGTAGCATAAGCCGGAATCGCGGTAGCGAGAGGAGAGCAAAAAGTAGCGATCAAAAACAGCCCCGCGACCGCCACATTGCTCAAGCCAGTGCGCGCGCCTGCCGCCACGCCAGCCACGCTCTCAATGTAGCTAGTCACCGTCGACGTCCCCGTCAGCGAGCCAAACAGCGTGCCCACCGCGTCCGATACCAGCGCTCGGCCCACGCGGGGAATCTTGCCGTCCTTAATAAATCCTCCCTGTTCGCAAACGCCCACAAGCGTGCCGACGTTGTCAAAAAGATCGACGAACAAAAACGCAAACACAATTTCCAAAAAGCCAAGATGAATCGCCCCGCGAAAATCCAGCTTCAGAAAAGTAGACGACGGATGCGGCAAAGACACCAACGCCGCCGGCCAATGCGAAATTCCGCGCAGAATCCCCACCAGCGTAGTTCCAAAAATCCCAATCAAGATTCCGCCATTGATCTTCCGTGCCATCAGCACCAGAGTGAGAGCGAGCCCGAAGCACGCCGTCTGCACCTCTTTGTCAGAGAAGCTTCCGAGGCCAACAAACGTAGCCGGATTCGCCACCACCAGCTTGGCATTGCGCAATCCCACGAAAGCGATAAACATCCCAATGCCGGTAGCCGTAGAGTGCTTAAGGCAATCAGGCATTCCGTTTACAATTTGTTCGCGCACGCGCGTTACGGTCAAGAGCAGAAATACCGCGCCAGAAAAGAAAACTACCGCCAGCGCCGTCTGCCACGGAACATGCATGTTGAGGCAGACGGCATAAGTGAAGTACGCATTCAATGACATTCCCGGCGCCAGCGCGATCGGGTAGTTGGCATACAGTCCCATCACCAAAGTCGCCGCCGCCGCCGAGATACACGTAGCGAATACCACGCCCTCAGCCGGCATCCCCGCCTGTGCCAGAATCTGCGGATTCACCACGATGATGTAGGCCATGGTCACAAAAGTAGTGAGCCCGCCCAGCATCTCCTGCTTAATCGTAGTTTTATTTTCTGTAAGTTTGAAATAACGATCGATCAAAAATCTTCCCCGTGTTGTGTTTGAGTTGCGACTCCTGTGCCGCCCTGTGTCCCCCGTGGTTCAAGCTCTTTGCCAGAAGCACAGCGCGACAGAAGTAGGCACAGAAAACAATCCGCTCAATAAAGAATCTTCCCCGGATGTTTCTGCCACGCGCGAAACGCCGCCAGCGCCTCTTCGCGCATCATCTGAATCAACGGAATCTGGCGTTGCGCGTGCGGCTGGGCGATTTCGGCGTAAATAGCGGAGTCGTCGAACCCGATCCTCGCAGCATCCTCCGCGAGGTTGCCAAAATAAACTTTCTCAATCCGAGCCCAGTAGATTGCGCCCAGGCACATCGGGCAAGGTTCACAAGAGGTAAAAAGATCGCAGCCACGCAGTTCGAAACAGCCCAGCTTCTGGCAAGCCTGCCGTATCGCCAGCACTTCGGCGTGCGCCGTCGGATCGTTCGTCGCCGTAACGCGATTCACGCCCTCAGCCACAACTTTTTCTTCTTTGACGACGACGCAGCCGAACGGCCCGCCGTTGCCCAAGCGGACATTTTCGAGCGAGAGTTGAATGGCGCGCGCCATGAAAGCGTTGTCCATGTGGCTTGGTTCCTTCATCGCGTAATCGTCAAGGGCACGCTGAACTCACCTACCCGTGCCTCCGCGCGCAAATCGGTCGTCATGGACTCTTTCGCAGCCGCCGGTCAAGAAAGGAAGTATAAGCGCAGCCAAGAAATACGCAAACTTTTTCTGGCGCTCGATAACCATTCTAATTTTCGGCGTGCGATCGTAGCGCCGCCGTCCCGGCGGCTGTCCGGGGGGCGTCTCACCCGCCGTCGCGAACAGCGAAGTGCGAACGACGAACAGCGAACGGCGAACGACGAACCCCATCCTTGAAAATCCCCGTGACCCGCGATAGCCTCGGACATGGACGGGCAAGCATTTCTTTCTCACCGCATCGTGACCCCCGACGGAATCCGCCCCGGAGCGGTCCTGGTTCGCGAGAGAAAAGCACGCGACGGAAAAGCGCGTGAAGGAAAAATCAGCGCCGTCGTTCCCGCCGAGCAAATCCCGCCAAACTTCGAAGTCCTCGACTTCGGCAACTCTGCGATTCTCCCCGGCCTGGTCGACTCTCATGTCCACATCAACGAGCCCGGCCGCACCGAGTGGGAAGGCTTCGAAACCGCCACGCGAGCCGCTGCGGCCGGAGGTTACACAACGCTGGTAGACATGCCGCTCAACTGTCTTCCGCCTACCGCGACAGTCGCTGCGCTCACCACCAAGCGCAAAGCCGCGCAAGGAAAGTGCCGCGTCGACTGGCTACCCTGGGGCGGGGTAGTCAGCGACAATCAAGCCGAAATCGAAGCCCTCGCCGCGGCTGGCGTTCCCGGTTTCAAGTGTTTTCTGATTCATCCCGGAATCGACGGCTTCACCATGGTGACCGAGCAACAGCTTCGCGCCGCTCTCCCCCACGTCGCCCGAACCGGCCTGCCTTTGCTGGTCCACGCCGAACTCCCCGGCCCCATCGACGATGCGACGCGGAACCAGCAAGACGCGGATTGGACTCGCTACTCGACCTATCTGCAATCGCGGCCAGAAGAAGCAGAGCTCTCCGCAATCCGCCTCCTGCTCTCGCTCTGCCGCGAATATAAATTCCGCCTCCACATAGTTCATCTCTCGGCGAGCCAGGCGCTTGCAGAATTGTGCGCTGCCCGCTCCGAAGGCCTTCCGGTCACCGTCGAAACCTGCCCTCACTATCTTCATTTTTGCGCGGAAGAAATTCCCGACGGCGCCACTTTGTGTAAATGCGCGCCGCCAATCCGCTCGCGCGAAAATCGCGAAAAATTGTGGCAGGGTCTAAAAGACGGAATCATCGATTTAGTAGCCACCGACCACTCCCCCTGTCTTCCCGCCATGAAGCGCAGCGACGAAGATGAAGGCAACTTCCAAACCGCATGGGGCGGAGTAGCCAGCCTCTCCGTGTCGCTCCCCGTGATGTGGACCGAAGCGTGCCGACGTGGATTCACGCTAGCCGATCTCGCGCGCTGGATGGCGTCAGCCCCTGCCCAACTAGCCGGATGCGCCGCCCACAAAGGCCGCATCGCCGAAGGATGCGATGCCGATTTCGTGATCTTCGACCCGGACGCCGAATTCGTCGTCACCGAAGATCGTCTGTATTATCGTCATCTGATCTCGCCCTATTTGGGAAAAAAATTGCGGGGCGTAGTGAAAGCGACATATCTGCGCGGCCAACTGGTGTTCAACGACGGCAAATTTTCCGGAAAAGCGAATGGCCGTGAGATTTCGCGTAGCGAAACAAAGCATGACTGAAGAGCACATCATCGGCAAGTCGGTCCCGCGCAAAGAAGGTCGCGACAAAGTCACCGGCGCGGCCCGCTACATTGACGACATGACCTTGCCCGGAATGCTCTACGGAGCCACTGTCCGCAGCCAGATTCCCCGCGGCATTATCAAGAAAATCTCCTTCGACCCTCAATTCGACTGGAGCGAATTTGTCATCGTCACCGCGAAAGATATTCCCGGCAAAAATTGCATCGCGCTCATCGGAGACGATCAGCCTTGCCTCGCCGATGGAAAAGTCAATCATCCCGAGGAGCCGATTCTCTTGCTGGCGCACGCCGACCCACATCTCCTGCGCAAAGCCGTCGACGCCGTAAGCATCGAATACGACGCCCTCCCCGCGATTTTTACCATGGAAGAAAGCGAACAGCTCTCGCAAATCATTTGGGGCTCCGACAACACCTTCAAGAGTTTTCTGATTTCGAAAGGCGATGTCGATAGCGTCTGGTCAAAAGCCGACTACATAGTCGAAGGCGAATACACCACCGGCGCCCAAGAACAGCTCTACATCGAAAACAACGGAGTGATCGCCGCCTTCGACCCGGAGCAGGGAATCACGGTCTGGGGTTCGCTGCAATGTCCCTATTACGTCCACAAAGCGTTGATGGCGCTGTGCGCCCTAAAAGAGGACAAGGTTCGAGTCGTACAAATGGAAACCGGTGGCGCTTTCGGCGGCAAGGAAGATTATCCCTCAATCATCGCAGGCCATGCCGCCCTCCTGGCAATGAAGTCCCGTCTCCCCGTCAAAATTATTTACGACCGCACCGAGGATATGACTGCAACCACCAAGCGTCATCCCTCGCGCACCCGTCATCGCACCGCCGTAAATAAAGACGGCAAAATTCTGGGCGGAGAAATCGACTTCACCATTGATGGCGGCGCCTACGCGACCTTATCCTCCGTAGTTCTCTCGCGTGGCACCATCCACGCCGGCGGTCCCTATTACTGGCCCAATATCCGCATTCGGGGAAAGGCGGTTGCCACCAACATGCCGCCCCACGGCGCTTTTCGCGGCTTCGGAGCCCCGCAAAGCCTGTTCGCGATGGAACGTCACATGGATCGAATCGCGCAAACCGTCGGCCTCTCACCCATAGAAGTGCGCCGCCGAAATTTCCTGCATCCTGGCCAAACCACCACCACCGAACAAACCATCCGCGAAGAAATCGATCTCGGCAAATTACTCGATCGTGCCTTAGGGCTTTCCGACTACTGCGCCAAGAAGAAACGCTTCGCACAAGAAAACCAGACCGCCTCAATCAAAAAAGGAATCGGCCTCGCTACCTTTCTCCACGGCGCAGGCTTCACCGGTTCAGGCGAGCGTTATCTCGCGTCGGTGGTAGGCGCAGAAGGCTGCGCCGATGGCACCGTGCGCATCCTCGTCTCCAGCACCGAGTTCGGCCAGGGAACCAACACCGTCCTCTGCCAAATCGCAGCCGAAGCTCTGAACTTACCCTACGACGATGTTCACATTGCTCAGCCGGACACGAATCAGGTTCCAAACAGCGGTCCCACCGTCGCGTCCCGCACCGCCATGGTCGTCGGCAACCTCGTGCGTTCAGCCGCCCTCGGCATCAAGCAAACGTTGATCGCCGATGGCACGCTCAGCGACAAATACTCGCCTGAAGAATTTCGGGCCGCCTGCAAAAATCATATCGCGAAGCACGGCAAACTCCTTTCCATCGCCCGCTATGACCCACCCCCCGGCGTTTTCTGGGATGATGAAAAATATCGAGGCGAAGCCTATGCGACGTTCGCTTGGGCCGTCTATGTCGCGGAAGTTGCGGTCGACCTCTCCACCTACATCGCGACCGTCAAAGATTTCGTGGCCCTGCAAGAAGTCGGCAGAGTCCTTCACCCCATTCTCGCGAAAGGCCAAATCATCGGTGGCGTAGCCCAAGGCATCGGCTTTGCTCTCTACGAAAAAGTTGTCTGGCAAAATGGACGCATGCAGAACGGTCAGATGACGAACTACATCATGCCCACCTCCGCCGACCTGCCCGAGATTCGCGTTTTCTTCGAAGAGTTGGGCAATGTTCACGGAGCATACGGCGCCAAAGGCATTGGCGAACTTCCTATGGATGGTCCCGCTCCCGCCATCGTCAATGCCATCGAAGACGCGCTGGGCGCTCGCTTCGACTCCATCCCACTTCTGCCCGAAGATATCTTCGAAACACTCTCCGCCGATGGAGTGCGATGACCGTTCCCTCCGCGCACCAAAGAAAATGCGACCTTTCCTTCACCATAAACGGTATGCAAAAAACCGTACGCGTCTATCCCATGGAAAGACTGCTGGACGTGCTGCGCCACGAACTGAACTTGACCGGCGCCAAAGAAGGCTGCGGCGAAGGGGAATGCGGTTCGTGCTCTGCCTTGATGAATGGCGAAGTGGTGAATAGCTGTCTCATCCCGGCGCTACAAGCGTCCGGAGCGGAGATCACGACCATCGAAGGCCTCGCCGGCGAATCGCAATTGAGCCCATTACAAGCGGCCTTCCTCGAATGCGGCGGCGCGCAATGTGGCATTTGCACTCCCGGCATGATTTTGAGCGCCCGCCATCTGCTGAATAAAAATCCTAGTCCAACAACAGACGACATTCGCGAAGGACTTTCCGGCAACCTCTGTCGCTGCACAGGCTATGCACAAATCGTCGAGGCCGTCGCCCAAGCCGCTCGCCGCAGGAGTCGCGAATGAGGTCCGATCCCTCAGACTACGAATTGATCGCGCCCGGCAAGCTGCAAGCAGTCGTGCAACTTCTAGCGGATGAACCCGGCAAGTGGCTCCCCATCGCCGGCGGAACCGACCTAATGGTGCAGTACGCAGCGGGAAAACTTCCGGCGCGAAAGCTAGTAAGCATTTGGAATCTGCCCGAGTTGCGCAGCATAGAAATTTCGCCGGATGAAATTACCATCGGTGCCGCCTGCACCTACACCCAATTACGCGAGCACAAGATTATTGCCGGCGAATTTCCCATGCTGGCTAGCGCTGCTCGCTGGACGGGCGGCATCGCCAATCAAAATCGCGGAACCCTTGGCGGCAACATCGCCAACGCATCGCCCGCCGCCGATTCTCTGCCCGCGCTGCTAGCCTATGAAGCCGAATTGATTCTGATCTCGATTCGCGGTGAGCGCCGCGTTCCTTACCTCGACTTCCACACCGGCTACAAAAAAATGAATCTCGCGCCCGATGAGCTGATTCGAGCCATCGGCCTGCGTCGACAATTTTCGGGCTATCTTCATTACGCGCGCAAAGTGGGATCGCGCAACGCTCAGGCTATCTCAAAAGTGTGCATAGCCGCCCTGGGCCGTTTTCGTCAACATAACGGCCTAAATGTAGTGGGGGATAGGATCGATGACGTTCGCATCGCCGTCGGCAGCGTAGCCCCAGTCCCACTTCGCCTAACCGAGGTCGAACGAATAATAACTGGAAAATCAATTGGACCCGAACTGGTGCAGTCGGCCAGAAAGACTGCCGCCGCGGCGATCCAGCCCATCGACGACATTCGTTCCACCGCGAAATACCGCGCCGCCGTAACCGCGAATCTCGTTGCGGAATTTCTCGAGCAATTGCGCAACCATGGAAAGACGGCATGAGCAATGTCCTGGCACGTTGGAATTTTCTTCCCGCTTCCGCAGCGGCGAATGAGATACTTCCGTGCTGTGGCTCGCAAGCTTGGGCCTCGGGAGTCGCAGCACGCAGGCCGCTTGAGACCGAAGCGAAGCTGCTGGCTGCGTCAGACGAAGTTTGGCACTCATTGCCGCAATCGGATTGGCTGGAAGCTTTTCGCAGCCATCCTCGAATTGGCGAATCGAGTGCACCGAAAGCAGCGACGCCCCAGTCGGCGGCCTGGTCAGAGCAGGAGCAGCGTGGCATTGCGCAGGGAGACGACGCCGTACGAATTGCGCTCGCGGAGGCAAATCGCCAATACGAGCGCAGATTCAATCGTATCTTCATCGTCTGCGCGACGGGCAAGGCGCCAGAGGAAATTCTGAATATTTTGCGGCGCCGCCTCAACAATGACGAAACAACCGAGCTACTGGAAGCAGCCGAACAGCAACGGCAAATCACGCAGATTCGTCTGAGAAAGTGGCTGCAGGGATAACAAGAGGGAAGAACAGCGATGGCGCACATTTCGACCCACATTCTAGATATAGCCCAGGGACAACCAGCAAGAAATGTTCCTCTGCGTTTAGAAAAGCGAGATGCAACGGGCAGTTGGCGCCTGCTGGCGTCGGCGCGCACCGATCAGGACGGTCGCTGCTCCGAGTTATTGCCCGAGAAAGAAGCGCTAACACCAGGCCTTTATCGTCTAGGTTTCGAGACCGCAACCTATTTTGCTGCGTGCGAGCTCGACGGATTGTATCCTCTGGTCGAGATCACTTTTCAGGTGCGAAATGCCCAGCAGCATTTTCATATTCCGCTGCTGCTCAGTCCAAACGGTTACACCACATATCGGGGAAGTTAGAAAATGATTACGGTAGCCGAAAATAAATATGGGAAGTCGAGCGTCCGCCTCGTCCAGGTCAAGCGTCGCGACGGCTGGCATGACCTCCGCGAATGGACGGTGGAGATCATTCTGCAGGGCGACTTTGATTCCTGCTTTACAGAAGGCGACAACAGCAAAATTCTTCCCACCGACACGATGAAAAACACGGTCTACTCCTTGGCGCGAAATTCTGCGGCCACATGCATGGAAGATTTCGCCAAAGAATTAATCGATTTTCTTCTCCGCCGCAATCCCCAGGTTTCCGCCGCCGAAGTGTCCATGTCCGAAAAACCGTGGCAGCATCTCGAAGTCGTCGGAAAGCCGCATCCCACAACCTTTCTTCAGGCAGGCGCAGAAACACAAACCACGAAAGTAACGCGCAATCGAACAGGAGAATTCTCCGTCACCGCCGGTTTCGAAAATCTCGTTATCATGAAAACCGCGAATTCCGCCTTCGAGGGCTACATTCAAGATTCGCTCACCACCTTGCCGCCCGCAAAAGACCGGCTCCTCGGCACTGCCATTCGAGCAAACTGGAATTACACATGCCCTGATGCCGAGTTCAATTCTCTGCGCGTAAAAGTTCGCGAAATTCTCCTGGCTCAATTTGCCGATCACGAAAGCAAATCTGTCCAGCACACGCTTTACGCCATGGGCAAAGCCGCGCTCGAAGAAGTTGCCGAAGTCGAAGACATCGAGCTCGCCATGCCCAACAAGCATTGCCTGTTGGTCGATCTTTCGCGCTTCGGACAAGACAATCCCAACGAAATTTTTGTGCCCGTCGATGAGCCGCATGGCAACATTCAAGCGCGTCTTCGTCGCCAATAAATATGCGCGATAGCGAAACTCTAGCCCGAGAGGTCATCGCGCGTTGTCAGATGCTTGCCCGCTTCAGTGAAGACGTCGGCAGCATCCGCCGCACATTTCTGAGCCCTCCGATGCGCGACGTTCACCGGGCAATCGCTGAATGGATTGCTCCGCTCGACGCCACATCGCGCGTCGACGCCGCAGGCAATCTACGCATCCTTTATCCGGGCGCGGAAGCAAATGCCCCGCGCCTGCTCATCGGCTCGCACCTCGACACCGTCCCCAATGCCGGAGCGTATGACGGCATCCTGGGAGTTGTCCTAACCATCGCACTACTCAGCGCATGCGACGGCCGCAAGTATCCGTTTGCTGTCGAAGTCCTCGGATTCTCGGAAGAAGAAGGCGTTCGCTTCGGCACACCCTTCATCGGTAGCCGCGCCCTCGTCGGCAGCCTCGACGATGAACTGCTGAACCGCCGGGATGACCGAGGAATTTCCGTACGCGACGCGATTGCGAATTTCGGTTTGAATCCCGCAGAAATTAAACGAGCTGCAATAAGCGACGACATTCTCGGTTACATTGAATTTCACATCGAGCAAGGGCCTGTATTAGAGAATGCCGGCCACGCGCTCGGTGTCGTCGACGCGATCGCGGGTCAAAGCCGCATGGAGTTCACCTTTGTTGGTCACGCCAATCACGCCGGAACGACGCCGATGCATCTTCGCCACGACGCGCTCGCAGCGGCCGCCGAATGGATCAGCGCAGTCGAGCACCGTGCTCAGAATACCGACGGATTGGTAGCCACGGTCGGATCAATCCATGCCAAACCCGGTGCTGTTAACGTCATTGCCGGGGAAACGCAATTGAGCCTCGACGTACGCCATCAAAGCGACGAAGCCCGCAATCGATCAGTGGAATATTTTATTTGCCAGGCGGAAGATATTGCGGCACGTCGCGGCGTGCACGTGCAATCAAAAAAACTAATGAACCAGCAAGCCGTCCCTATGGATTCATTCCTGATAGACAAGCTTGCAGAAGCCGTGCGTAGAGCGGGATGTGAGCCCTTCCGCATGGTAAGTGGCGCAGGACATGACGCGATGATATTAGCCGCAAAGGTTCCCGCAGCCATGATCTTTCTCCGCACTCCCGGAGGAATCAGCCACGATCCCGCCGAAACGGTCGAAGTTAATGACGTGAGTAAAGCGATCGATTGCGGAGTACATCTTCTCGATCAACTTGCTTCCTCATCTGATTTTCTATCTTCTTCATCAAGGACGAATCGTGCATAATCTCGGCCACACCCGAAGCTCGCAGCAATCGAATCATCTTCTGCTGACGCCTGACACATTTGTACGCACAGTCTTGCCCGGCATGAAAAAATGCGCCGCGATCGTCCACGCCGGCCCGGCCATGGGCGCCGCATTCACCCAATACACAGCGGAAATCGAAGTTGGCGGAGAACTCGGCAGCACCGCCGCGCAGCGTTTTATTTTCGTGATGGAAGGCGCTGTCAACCTCGATGCGAATGGCAAAACGAGCGCACTCGGCGCGCGTGCCTACGCCTATCTGCCAGCAGGAATCACGCACCGGATCACGGCCACGGAAAAGGCTCGCCTGGCGGTGTTCGAAAAATCGTACGAGCCGCTGGCCGGGACCGCGCCGCCGCAATTAATCGTCTCCCACGAAGACGAAATCGTCTCGCATCCCCTCGGCGATGATCCCGATTTACAGGTCAAATGTCTGTTGCCCGACGAGATGAGTTTCGATTTTGCGGTCAACACCATGGCCTACAAGCCCGGAGCCGCGCTCAGCATGGTCGAAATGCATATCATGGAGCATGGCCTCATCATGCTCGAAGGCGGAGGAATTTATCGCCTCGGCGATTCCTGGTATCCCGTCACCGCCGGCGATTTCATCTGGATGGCACCGTGGTGCCCGCAGTGGTTCGGAGCGATTGGAAAAGTTCCCGCAAAATATCTCATCTACAAAAACTGGAACCGCCATCCGCTAGCAGGTCCGCAAAAATGAATCTTGAAGTCGATCAACAAGAGTTGCTATCCGAGATCGAAGCCCTCGCCGCGATTTCCGACGCAGAGGCCCCGGCCGTCACGAGAATTGTCTTTACGCCCACCGACCTCAAAGCCCGCGCCTGGCTTAAGGTCCGCTGCCAAGAAGCGGCTCTCGCTCTTCGCGAAGACGCCATCGGCAACACCTTCGCCCGCTGGGAGGGTTCCGATCCCAAACTTCCCGCCGTCGGCACAGGTTCCCACATCGACGCCATTCCCAACGCCGGCAAGTACGACGGAGTAGTCGGAGTTCTTGGAGCCCTCGAGGCGATTCGAACTTTACAGCGCAGCGGATTTCGCCCGAAACATTCCGTCGAATTGCTGATGTTCACATCAGAAGAGCCCACTCGCTTCGGCATCGGATGCATCGGCAGTCGCTTGCTTTCCGGAACTTTATCCGCCGAATCTGCGCGAAAGTTGAAAGACAGCGACGGCAATTCGCTAGATGAAGTCCGTGAAAAAGCCGGCTTTGCCGCGAAACTTGAAGCCGTCAAACTTCCACCCAACTATTACAAGGCATTCGTTGAATTGCACATCGAACAAGGTCCCATACTAGAGCGCCAGCAGATTCCGCTCGGCGTAGTGACCAGCATCGCGGCGCCGGCGAGTCTGCGTATCACCATCGAAGGTTCAGGCGGCCACGCCGGCGGAGTTCTAATGCCCGACCGACGCGATGCCCTCTGCGCCGCCGCCGAATTAATTCTTGCCATCGAGAATTCAGCCCGCGCGAGCGGCGCCTTCGACACCGTTGCCACAGTCGGCATCTGCGAAGTTTTTCCGGGAGCCGTCAACAGTATCCCCAGCCGCGTTCGCCTTACCGCCGATATTCGCGACACTGATCTAAAGCGCCGCGACGAAGTCATGCAGAAGATGGAAACCGCTGGTCAGGCAATCGCAGCTAAGCGCGGAGTCGCGATCCACTCCGAATTATTAAACGCCGACGCCCCCGCTCAGTGCGCGCCCGCCGTAATCGACGCCCTGTCCCAATCCTGCCGCAAACACAATCTGCATTTTCTTCCCATGGTGAGTCGCGCCTATCACGATTCGCTTTTCATCTCCCGCATCGCTCCCGCCGCCATGCTCTTCATCCCCTGCCGCAACGGATACAGCCATCGCCCCGATGAATATGCGTCGCCCGAAGACATTGCCCGAGGCACATTAGTTCTCGCCGAGACGCTTGCCGCACTTTCCCAATGAAAAATTACTTCCGAGACTAACTAGGACCGCTTCCCAGAGTTGCGAATCCTCGCATACCCCGGCTTGATCTTCGTGTAAATAAAATCGCAGCGCTGATCGTACGGCAAAAAAGCGCTCTTCATCGCATTAATAGTGATCTTTTCGAAATCGTCCAAATTCAAATCAAAAGTTTCCGCCGCGGCCTCAAATTCCTGCGTCATCGTCGTGCTGCTCATCAGCCGATTATCGGTATTGAGAGTGACGCGAAATTTTTCCTGATAAAGAATCTTAAAAGGATGATCCGCCAAACTCGGCGTGGCTCCCGTATGAACGTTGCTAAGCAGGCAAATTTCTAGCGGAATGCGCTTGTCGAGCACATATTGCGCGAGGTCGCCCAACTTCACAGCTTTGCCGTCGGCGACGGCGATGTCATCAATCAACCGTGTTCCGTGTCCAATCCGATGCGCTCCGCAATATTGAATCGCCTGCCAAATCGATTCCTTGCCATAGCCCTCGCCGGCGTGAATCGTGATATTAAAGTTCTCCCGCTGAATGTAGTGAAACGCGTCGACATGTTTCTTCGGAGGATATCCTCCCTCCTCGCCAGCCAGATCGAAGCCCACCACTCCGCGCTCGCGAAAATCGACAGCCAGTTCCGCCATCTCCAGCGACACATCCAGATTGCGCATGGCGCAAATAATTAATCCCGCCCCAATTCCATAATCCTTGCGCCCGCGCTCCAGCCCCTTCAAAACCGCCGAAACGACTTGTTGGTGAGTCAACCCTTTCTGCGTGTGAAAAATCGGCGCAAATCGCGTTTCAAAATACACAACGCCGTCTTTGCTCAAATCCGCGGCCTGCTCATACGCGACGCGCTCCAGCGCTTCTTCCGTCTGCATCACCGCAATCGTGTGCGCGAAGCCCTCCAAATATTTCGCTAAACTTCCCTGATTCGCGCCGCGAAAAAACCATTGCGCCAACGCTTCCGGATCGTCAGTCGGAAGCTCCCGATATCCCGCATCTTTCGCCAACTCCACGACCGAGCGCGGCCGCAGCACGCCATCCAGATGCTCGTGCAATAGCACCTTCGGAAGACTCTGCAACAACTGTTTATCAAATTTCATCGCCGACTCTCTTCTCGTCCCAATCTATAACAGGCAAAACGTTGCCAGATCATACACCGTCTCCCCCGTCAGATTCTCTGCCGCCAACCCACGCGCGGCCCGTGTTATACAATCCCACCCCAATGCAACTCAACCAAGCGCCGCCCAGTTCCCCGCAAACATCGAGCGCCACTTCGCCAGCAACAGACTACGGTCTACGCCGCGAAATTCTCTCCCCAATGGAAACGCTGGCACAGTCCGTTTCCACCATCGCTCCAACCACAACGCCCGCAGCCACAATTCCGCTTGTCTGCGCGCTAGCCGGCAATGGCACGTGGCTAGCCTATGCTCTCGCCACCGCCGCCGTGTTGCTCGTAGCGCTCTGCATCGCCCGTTACGCCCGCCATTCCGCTTCACCCGGATCGCTCTACACCTACGCTGCCATGATTCTCCCGCCCTGGCTCAGCGCGACGGTGGCATGGAGCCTGCTACTCGCCTACGTGGCCACCGGATCCAGCGTCATCGGCGGCTTCTACCACTATGCGAATCTGCTGCTCCACGATGCCACTGGCCACGTTTTTTCGACCGCATTGCTCGCGACGCTAGTCACCGCTGTCTCGATCTGGATCGCCTACCGCGACGTCAAAATCTCCGCCCGCCTCATGTTATGGATCGAGGCCGCATCCGTCACCGTAATTGTGATCGTTGTCGCATTGGTTCTTTTTCGCCATGGCTGGCATTTGGATAGCGAACAACTTCATCTCCACCGCATGACCGGCAGCGGCCTGCGCCTCGGCCTGGTGCTCGCCCTCTTCAGTTTCGTCGGATTCGAGAGCGCCACCACGCTCGGCTCCGAAGCGCGCAACCCGCTCCACACAATTCCGCGCGCAGTCATCCTAAGCGCGCTTCTCGCCGGAGTCTTCTTCATCGTCTGCGCTTACGCCGAGGTCCTAGGCTTCCACACTGCCGGTCAGGATTTAGGCGCAAGTCAGGCCCCCATGCATGTGCTAGCGCAAGTGGGCGGTGTCCCCGTTTTGGGCCTGCTAATCGACATCGGCGCGCTCGTCAGCCTGTTTGCCGGAACCCTCGCCTGCATCACCGCCGCCGCCCGCGTCCTCCTGCTGATGGCTCACAACGGATTAGCCCACGATTCCCTCCGCAACACGCACGCGCAAAATCAAACTCCGAGTCGAGCCGTCATCATCACCGGCATCGCTGCCCTCGCGCCCGCCGCCGTCCTCGCCGCCCGCGGCGCCAGCGGTCTCGATGTCTACGGATGGCTGGGTTCTCTCGCCACCTACGGCTTCATCGTCGCCTACGCACTGGTTTGTATCGCGCTTCCCCGCTACCTGCGCGACCACGGCGTCTTCCGCGCGGGAGCGCAAATCATCCCCTGGCTCGCTGCCACCGCCATGCTGCTAGCGCTGGTAGGAAATCTATATCCAGTCCCCGAAGGTCCCTACGGCAAACTGCCGTATATCTATCTAGCCTATTTGACCGCAGGCTTGCTCTGGTTCGCCTTCCACTCGCGTAACAAAAAACGCCTGCTGTAAGCTAATCAGAACGCCGGAAAGATTTTGCCTTTGGGTGGCGCAGCGCCGGGGTCCCCAGCACGCCCGCTTTTGGCGTGATGGGGTGGAGCGGTTCACCGCTGCGATAAAAAGATGGCCTCGAAGTCCGGCTTTGCCGCTGAGCGGAGCCGCCGCGAAGAGCCATATCCTCCGCCATAAAAATATCTGATCTCCGCCAAAGAAATTTTGACTACAGCGAATCCTTTCCTTCCGCTCTCAATTCGCGTAAATTTGCTCCGTCCTTTTTTGCGTCGAAACGCGAGCAACCCAGCCTTGCCGCAAGTACCGTTTTCATAACTTCATAAGCAATTTCGGTCCGCCTACAAGCGGTGCTGTACTCGTGTCTTTAAAATTCGAGAATTTATGAGGCAATTCATGCTTAAGAAAATCGGACTAGCCATTCTCCTCGCCGTATCCTCACTTCTCATCCTGCCACTCGCCCAAGCCCAACAGACGCTAGGCGGAATCACCGGCGCCGTCGCCGACAAAACCGGCGGCGTTCTCCCCGACACCACGGTCACCATCGTAGGCGACCAGACCAAACTCACCCGCACTCAAAAAACCAACGCCAGCGGCGTCTACGATTTCGTCAACCTTCCCATCGGCACCTACACCCTCACCTTCACCCACGACGGCTTCGAAACCCAAAAGATTCCCTCCATCACCGTCCAGGCCAATCGCACCGCCACCGTCAACTCCGTCTTGCCCGTCGGCCAGGTAGGAACCGTCGTCGAAGTTCAAGCCGACCCGCTCATGAACGCCGTCGATACCACCAACGGCTACGTGCTCGACGATCAACAGATTCAGGACATCCCGCTGCCCACCGGCAGTTTCACCGGCCTCGCCATTCTTACTCCCGGAGTCAACGCCGAACTCCCCGGCGGCACCGGCGTCAACAGCGGCCTCGGCAATCAGCCGATCTGGGCCAACGGCCAGCGCGACACCAGCAACAGCTTCCTCCTCAACGGAGTCGATGCCAGCAATCTCTTCAACGGCAAAAGCACCAGCCAAGTCGCCTCCGCCCGCATCGTCAATAACACCGGAGTCGCCAATCCCAACAGCACCACTGCTGCGCCCGTCCAGAGCACAGCCTCTGTCTATCTCGCCGTCGGCCAGGCTTTGCCCACTCCCGCCCCAGAAACGGTTCAGGAATTACGCGTCAACGCCTCCACGTATGACGCCGAACAGGGCGCCACCAGCGGCGCTCACATCGACATGAGCACGACGTCAGGGACCAACGTATTTCATGGCCAGGCCTACTGGCATCGCGGCACGAATTGGCTCAACGCCGCTCCCTTCTTCAACAAGGAAGACCCCAACATTCCTTCCTACGACAAAAATCCGGAACTGCATCGCGAGACGATCGGCGGCACGGTAGGCGGCCCCATCATCAAAGACAAACTCTTCGGCTTCATCAGCTATCAGCACATTCACGATTCCGATCAGGATATCGGTCTCTCCCGCCTGATCGTTCCCGTAGGCCTCACCAATGACCGATCCGTGACGGCCCTCGAGACACTCTCCGACACATACTGGGGCACGAGTCTCGTGGCAGCCGGGCCCGCCGCCGTCAGTCCTACCGCAGTCGCGCTCTTCCAATACAAACTGCCCAACGGCCAATACCTCATCCCCTCATGGGATGGCCAAATCGCCGACGCAACTTTCCCGGAAAACGCGATCAGTCCCGGCACCGCCTTCTTCACCGCCGATCAAGCCGTCGCCAATCTCGATTGGAACCGAAGCGCCAAAGACACGATCTCCGCGAAATATTATTACCAGCACGACCCGACCGTTGCCCCTTACGCCTACTCTAGCGTCCCCGGATTTCCTCAACATCTCGATGCCGGCAGCCAGGTCGCGTCCATCACCAACACCCAGGCACTCAAGCCCAACCTAAGCGTCACCGAAGTCCTCGGCATCCTTCGCGAGAAGGTCTACAGCACCATCGGCCAGCCTTTCACGCCGCAATCTTTCGCCGGTCAAACCGGAACCGCTCCCATCAACACCTTCGGCTCGACCTTTTTCCCCGGCATCAGCATCGTCGATCCCTTAGGCATCAATAGCTCGGCCGCAAACCCAGGCAACGGCCCTACCTGTAATCTCGTTGCCTGCCCCATCACTAATCAGCAGCCTCTCGTCATCGGCCAGGGCTCCGCCTCTCAAGGAGCTTTCACCGGAGTCTTCCAGAATCGCATCATGCCCTCGGCAAACGCCATTTGGATTAAGGGCAAGCACACCCTAAACTTCGGCGGCAGCTACGCCTACACTCAACTCAACGCCCGCGACAAAAGAACCAACCAGGGCATCATTTCGAGCGCCGACTTTTCCCAGTTCATTCAGGGATTCGTCAATATCAACGACGACTTCACCACCACCAAATTTCTGCAAGGCAACGCCGACCGCTACTATCGCGCCGGCCAGTCCGGCGCCTACGTCCAGGATAAGTTTCAGTTCCGCACCAATCTCACCTTCACCGCCGGCCTGCGTTGGGATTGGGATGGCGGCCTCACCGAGAAATACGGTCGCATCTTTAATTTCGATCCCGCCCGCTACACCTACGACGACGCCACCGATACCATCGACCCCTCCGGCACCGGCCTCAACGGAATCATCATCGCCGGCAACAACAAACTTTTCCCAACCAAGGGCGTTAGCAACACCACGCTAACCGGCCGCCAATGGGGATTCGCCCCGCGCTTCGGTGTTGCCTGGAGTCCCAAGCGCTTCAACGACAAAATCGTAGTCCGCGCCGGAACTGGCATCTACTATGACCGCGGCGAACTCTTCTCCTATCTCTCACCCGGCTACGCAGAAGGCGTGATCGACGGCGGTCCCTTCGGCGTCAACCAGACTCCGCCCTTCGTTAACGCGACCGCCTGCACGCCCTCCAGCTATTACTTGAATTACATTCCCACGTGCCCCGCGCCTTCTACGCCCTACAACAACGCCAACGACCCGTTCACCAATCCCTGGGGACCGACCCTCGGCCCCGCTCCCACTGGCAATCCAGCCAGCATCGATTCGTATCTGCCCAACCAGGCAGCCATTATCAACGGCTCATCGCTCTTCTCCTTCGCCACCTATAACCGCGCCAACAAACTCCCCTACACCATCAATTACACTCTCGACATTCAATGGCAGCCGCGTAACGACTTGGCCGTCGAGATCGGATACGTCGGCAACCTCGGCCGCCACGAAGTGATTCCCATACCCTTCAATCAGCCGGTAATCGCCACCCCAAGCAATCCCGCCCACCCCAACTCTCAAAACCCGCAGCAATACACGTACGGATATACCGTACTCGACCCGAATACTTTCAGCCCCATTTCGCTGCCCAACAATCAGGGACCGTTCCTCCAGACTTTCGAAGGCGGCAACGTCGACCTGCGCGTGCCCTACATCGGTTATTCAGCAGAGTCAGAAAGTTACACCGCGGCCGGCGTGTCGGCTTACAACGCGCTCCAGACTCACATCGAAAAGCGCATGAGCCACGGATTGCAGTTCGGCTTCTCATACACCTATTCCCACGCGACCGACGAACAAAGCGGTATGGGCCTTTTCTATAATGGCAACAACCCGCTCAATCTCCGCTCCGGTTACGGATCGTCTGACTTCGATCGCACTCACGTTTTCAATCTCAGTTACACCTATCAACTGCCCAAGTTCTTCGCAGTATCTACTCTGAAAGGCAAAGTAGCGGACGGCTGGGTGATCGAAGGCACCACGGTTATTCAGAGCGGCCAGCCCTATAGCATCATCGACTACACCGGCGCTGTAGGCAGCATCTATTTCAGCGTCTTCGATGGCATCACCAACCCGGTGGTTCCGCTCAAGGCTGGCTGCACCGCGAAAAGTGCGGTCACAGGTGCAACGGGGGCTTTTGGAAATGGCGACGAGGCGCTCAACCCCAACTGCTTTACCATACCTTTGCTCCAACCCGGAGATCTCAACGGCGCAATCCCGGCAAACGATACTTTCGAGACCAACTTCACCAACGGTCAGCGCAATATCTTCCGCCAGTCATGGCAGCGCAGCGCGAACATCTCTTTCGCCAAACTCACCCAGCTTACCGAACGCTATTCCTTGAAATACACCTTCGACATTTTCAACCTGACAAACACCGCTAGCTTCGATGTCCCCATCGACGACGTTTCCCAAAACCAGTTCTATAACAACTTTCCAGTAGAGGGTCAGCCCCTCTATAACCAGCCTTCCGGATTAGGCATAGTCAACAAAACCATAAGCGCCCCGCGCCAAATCCAAATGACCCTGCACCTGCTCTTCTAACGGATAACGAGAAAGAATCTTGTCAAGCCCCCGATCAACACGATTTCCCGCTAACCCGCTGAAGAGGCACGCAAAATAAAATCAAAAACCGTGTCGGTGTAGGGTGGTCGAGGTTGATATAATAGATAATAGAGATAGGAAATCGAAATCAAAGGGTGCGCGATAGCTTCCACTAGCTTTGTCATCCTGAGCGCAGCGAAGGACCTCTGCATTTCGCCCTCTCCGAAAAAATGCATAGGTCAACTCTGAACTCAAAATAGGAGCTAAGTCGTTATTCCGCAATATTTTACATATAAACCATTTAAACCCAAAGATTTGGCGGGAATTTCCCGCTACATCAATGATTCTAAAGACCAGGATATTTTTTTTAGGAGCTCTGCCCGTCTGTTAACTATACAGTAAACAGTCGCGCCGCCCGTCACTCTTCCCCAATATCCTCATTCCAAACCGCCGGATTCCGCCGAATATAATCCGCCAACAGCGAAGCGCACTCCGATGAATCCAAATCAACCACCTGGACTCCCAGCGACCGCAGCCACTCCATCCCACCCTGAAAGTTTCTGCTCTCTCCCACCACCAGCGACCGAAACCCAAACTGCCGCACCAACCCACTGCAATACCAGCAAGGAGCCAGTGTCGTCACCATCGTCAGCTCGCGATAACTGCGCTGCCGACCCGCCCTGCGAAACGCGTCCGTCTCCCCATGCAGCGAAGGATCCCCATTCTGCACCCGCCGATTATGCCCCGCGCCAACCACCTTCCCCGCGGAATCAAAAATCGCAGCCCCAATTGGAATTCCGCCCTCCGCCAGCCCGATGCGAGCCTCCGCCAAAGCCACCGCCAGCATCGCAGCATAATCAATCTCATCCATAACGCCACCATTATAGGGAATGACAAGGTTTGAAATAGAGGTCTAGGGAAGGGCACGACTTCCAGTCGTGCCATAAAGTCACAATGAAGAGGAGTCGCGCTTCAGCGCCTGAGGTGAGGTTCTTAAGCCAACTTCAATCCGCCGGCATAGGCGATGGCCTGGCGACCATCCCAACCGCCAGCGGAGCCAGCGCATCCGCCGGCGCTTCCATCCACTTCCGCACTTCCGGCAGCGCCGCGCGCATCGCCAGTTCGCCAACCTTGATCAACTCATCAGCCCGCTTGAAATCGTCATAATCAAAGCCCGCGACATCCGGCTCAATCACAATGTCGGCCGCGCTTCGCCACACCGAACTCATCATGTCCTGCGCAATCGCGAACGACTGTCCAATCACGTCAAAGAAATGACGAGGCGCGCAACCCTTCGACCATTGTCCCTTCAGATGCACGCCGATCACGCGCTCCGCGCCCATCTCGCGCAGCGGCCGCGTCGGCACCGGATAAGAAAGCATCCCATCCACCAGGCAGCGCCCTTCAAGTTCGACCGGCAGAAACATTCCCGGATAAGCGCAACTCGCCCGCACCGGATCAATGATTGGCCCCGAGGTAAATACCGTTCCTCCGCCTGTCTTGAAATCGGTAGCCGTCACGCCGAGGGGAATGCGCAACTCCTCAAACGTATACACCTTGAGAGTTTGCTTCAGGAAGGAAGTCATGCGATCGGTCGAGGCGAAGCCGAAACGCGAAAGCGTCCAGCGCGCGAAAGTTGTGAAGCGAACTTTGTGGGCAACCTCTTCCAGTTCCGCGATCGTCAGCCCGCTGCAATAAGCCGCGCCCATGATCGCGCCAACACTCGTCCCGGCAACCATGCTGACCGGGATGCCTTCTTCTTCAAGAACCTTGAGCACTCCGATGTGCGCCATGCCGCGGGCAAACCCTCCGCCCAGCGCTATACCGATCTTGGGCATGAGCGGCGCCTCGATCGCACCAGACCGGCGAGATAGCTCTCGCCCAAAAGCCTGTACCGACCGGATCACCCTGCCCAGACGCTTCATTTGGAACCCCACGTTCCCGGTTTGCCGCGTGCCGCAAACCTTCTACATCTATTGCATAAGATGCCACAACGTAGCTTTTGGTAACAGCCCACCATCGTGCTACCGCTAGTTACAGTAGAATGCTTTTCGAGTTACCCGGAGCAATGTATCTCACTGACCCGACCGCTAACTCCTCTATCTCTATCACCTTTCCATTTGGGGGCCCTAAAAGAGGCCTCGTCCCGTTTATGCTCCCGTTGGCTATTGACCGTTTCGCTCTCTAAAAAAATCGTCACGATTTACTCGCCGCCCAACCCGGATCTTCGAAATCCCCTGTCAGACGAGGCATTCGGTAACAGTTACTTTTGTCACCCTACAGTCATCTACTGGTGCTCGGTACCTCTAACGCCGCCCTTCTGTTAAAGTCTCTGCCGCAGCTCTTCATTACTTCGCGGCAAGTGTCAGTACGCGGGTAAGCTGGAGCAGAAAAAAACTCTCAGGAAGCAAGCCAATGCCAGCGAGTTACATCGGAGCCCTCGATCAGGGAACGACCAGCACGCGCTTCATCGTCTTTGATCGTTCGGGCCGCATCGTGTCATCAGCTCAAAAAGAGTACCAGCAGATTTACCCTCAGCCCGGATGGGTTGAGCACGATCCCGAAGAAATCTGGCGCTGCGCCAGCGATGTAATCCAAGAGGCAATGACGATGACCGCGCGCGCCCTGCGCCCGCAAGATCTAGCTGCAATCGGAATCACCAACCAGCGCGAAACGACTGTCGTGTGGCAAAAGAAAAGTGGCAAGCCCATCTACCACGCCATCGTCTGGCAGGACACGCGCGTTGCCGCGACGGTAGCCGAGTTCGCCACTCATGGCGGACAAGGCCGCTATCGCGCCAAGACCGGCCTCCCGCTAGCCACCTATTTCAGCGGCCTGAAGCTTCGCTGGATTCTAGAAAATGTCGCCAGCGCCCGCGCCCAAGCCGAAGCCGGCGACCTCCTCTTCGGCAACATCGATACGTTTCTGATCTGGCATCTCACCGGCGGCCCGCAAGGCGGAGTCCACATCACCGACGTCACCAACGCCAGCCGCACTCAACTAATGAACCTCAACACGCTGCAATGGGATCGCGAAATCCTCCACGACTTCGACATCCCGATCCAAATGTTGCCCAAGGTTGTTTCAAGCAGCGAACTCTATGGCACCGCGAACCTCCCGCCTATCGCGGGAGTGCCGATCTCAGGCGATCTGGGCGATCAGCAAGCCGCTCTAGTCGGTCAAGCCTGCTTCAAGCCAGGAGAAGCAAAAAACACCTACGGCACCGGCTGCTTCATGCTCATGAACACCGGCAACAAACCAGTGCTCTCAAACTGCGGCCTGCTGACCACCGTCGCCTATAAGTTTGGCGAGCAACCGGCGAGTTACGCGCTGGAAGGAAGCATCGCCATCACCGGCGCTCTCGTCCAATGGCTGCGCGACAATCTTGGTCTAATAGAGAAGAGTTCCGACATCGAGGCGCTAGCGAGAACTGTAAGCGACAACGGCGGCGTCTACTTCGTTCCCGCTTTCTCCGGCCTATACGCGCCCTATTGGAAAGACGACGCGCGCGGCGTAATCGCTGGCCTGACCCGCTTCATCAATAAAGGCCACATCGCCCGCGCCGCGCTCGAAGCCACCGCCTTTCAGGTCCGTGAAGTAGTCGACGCCATGGCCAGTTCCGATTGCAACGACTCCGCCATCGGCCTCGACCTCCTCCGCGTTGACGGCGGCATGGTAACAAACGATCTGCTGATGCAATTCCAATCCGACATGCTGGCGAAGCCCGTACTCCGCCCCATGGTGAAAGAAACCACAGCTCTAGGCGCAGCCTATGCCGCCGGCCTGGCAGTAGGCTTCTTCCAAAACACAGATGAACTAGTCGCGAACTGGGCCGTCGACAAGCGCTGGGAGCCCACGATGGACGCACAGACTCGCGAGCGCCTTTATCACTTTTGGAAAAAAGCAGTAACCCGCTCCTTCGACTGGATAGAATCGCCATAACCTCATGACTCGAACCGAAATGTGGCGTCGCCTCGAAGCCCATCCCAATCCCTGGGGCATGATCGTCGTAGGCGGTGGCGCGACCGGCGTCGGTGTCGCCATCGATGCGGCCTCCCGCGGCTACGACGTCCTCCTCCTGGAGCAAAGCGATTTCGGCAAAGGCACCTCCAGCCGCAGCACCAAGCTGGCCCACGGCGGCGTGCGCTACCTCGAGCAAGGCAACATCGGCCTCGTGATGGAAGCCCTCAAAGAGCGCGGCCTCCTCCTCCAAAACGCGCCCCACATAGTCCACGATCTGGCCTTCGTCGTCCCCAACTACGATTGGTGGGAAGCCCCCTTCTACGGCCTCGGACTCAAGCTCTATCAGTTGCTAGCCGGCAAATACGGCTTCGGTGCCTCACGCATTCTCTCCCGGGAAGAGACGCTCGAACATCTGCCAACATTAAAGACTGAAGGCCTCCGCGGCGGCGCCGTTTACTACGATGGACAATTCGACGACGCTCGCCTCCTCATCCACATGGTCGCCACCGCCTACGAGCAGGGCGCAACATTGTTGAACTACGTCGAGGTCACCGGCTTGACGAAAGACACTCAGGGCTTCGTCAACGGCATTACCGCCCGCGACGCCGAGACCGGCAACGAATTCCGCGCCGCCGCCAAAGTTGTGATCAACGCCACCGGAGCTTTCAGCGACGCCCTTCGCCTCCAAGCGGAGCCCACCGCCACGCCCATGATGGTTCCCAGCCAAGGCATTCATCTCGTCTTCGACAAAAGTTTTCTTCAGGGAGAAAGCGCCGTCATGGTTCCACACACCAGCGACGGCCGTGTATTATTCGCGATTCCCTGGCACGGCCACACCCTCGTAGGCACCACTGACACGCCCATTGCCAAGCCCACACTCGAGCCCGTCGCCACTGAGCGGGAAATCGAATTCATCCTTGCAACCGCCGCCCAATATCTGGCGAAGGCCCCCAAGCGCAGCGACGTATTAAGCGTGTTCGCCGGAATAAGGCCGCTGGTAGGGTCGACGGGTGCGGCCAGCAGTACGGTGAGAACGGCCGCCCTCTCGCGTGACCATATCGTCCACATCGACCGCTCCGGCCTCGTCACCGTCACTGGCGGAAAGTGGACAACCTATCGCCACATGGCCGAGGATTGCGTCGATCAAGCGGCCACTCTAGCCCAGTTGCCAGAAAAGCCATGCGTGACGCATCACCTCCACATCCACGGTTTTCATGATGATGCCAAGCCGTCCGATCCGCTCCCAACCTACGGATCAGACGCCCACGAAATCCGCAAACTAATCGAGACCGACGCACAACTCGGCGAACCACTTCATCCCGCGCTCCCTTACATCAAGGCAGAAGTTGTCTGGGCCGCGCGTCAAGAGATGGCCCGCACCATCGAAGACGTCGTGGCCAGACGCACTCGCGCCCTCTTCTTGAACGCTCGCGCTGCCCAGGAAATGGCGCCCGCAGTAGCCGAATTGATGGCCAGAGAGTTAGGTTGGGGCCAGCCAGAACAGACCAGGCAACTGGCGGCGTTTCGCGAGGTAGCATCGAACTACATTCTTCGTCTCTGACGAGTTGCGGACCGCATCAACAGCGCTCATACTCCCACCATGACACTAAAAACCGCAGCTTTGCTAGCCTTGGTAGGGACGACGCTAATAACAGCTCTTCTACTGTGGACGTTCGTCTTCAATCTAATTAATGTCCTGCGTGACCTGGTTCCTCCAGTAGCGCTATTCTCCTCGTTCATCGAGGCGTTCGGTTGTTTCACCGTGGCTCTTTTCTTTTACATGTTCCACAAATCCCAGTAAAGGGTGCCGCATGCGTGATCCACGTCACGTTCTCGGCCCGCTCGAAGATGTTAGATTTATAAATTCATGTCTGCCCCCAATTCTCTCTTCATCCGCGCCGCCAAGGCGCAGCCCACCGAACGCACCCCGGTCTGGTTCATGCGCCAGGCCGGACGCTACATGGCGGAATACCGCGCCATCCGCAAACAATATTCCCTGATCGAGATCTGCAAGAAGCCCGAAGTCGCGGCCCAGGTCACCATCGAAGCCGCCGAGATCCTCAAAGTCGATGCCGCCATAATTTTCGCCGACCTTCTTCTCCCGCTCGAAGTCATGGGCCTGCCCTTTCACTTCGCCGCGGGTGAAGGTCCAAAGATCGAGAAGCCCATACGCACCGCCGAAGACATTGCCCACCTCCGCACCGATCGCGCCGCCGATCTAGGCTACGTTTCTGAAGCAGTAAAGTTAGTCTGTAAGCACTTCGGCGACAAGCTTCCCGTCATCGGTTTCTGCGGCGCGCCATTCACCCTAGCAAGCTACATGATCGAAGGCGGAGGCTCGCGCAATTACATTTTCACCAAAAAGATGATGTACTCCGCGCACACCGCGTGGAACGAATTGATGAAGAAGTTGGTCGCCGTCACCGCTGAGTATTCCGCCGAACAGGTTCGAGCCGGAGCCGACACCATTCAGATTTTCGACAGCTGGGTTGGCTGCCTCAGCGTTGAAGACTATCGCCACTACGTTTTGCCGCACGTCACCGATCTGGTGAATCGCCTGCAAAAGACCGGCGTGCCCGTAATTTATTTCGGTACCGACAGCGCCACGCTTCTGCCCTCAATGCAAGAGAGCGGAGCAGAAGTGATTGGCATGGACTGGCGCATCCCGCTAGACACGGGATGGCAGAGCCTCGGTCTCAAGAAAGCTGTGCAAGGTAATCTCGATCCCGTGCTGCTCTTCGCCGATTGGAAAGAACTAAAATCGCGCGCCGAAAACATTCTGCGCCAAGCTGCCGGACGCCCCGGCCACATCTTCAATCTAGGCCACGGCATCCTTCCCGAAACTCCGGTCGACAACGTGAAAGCGCTCTGCGATTACATCCGCGAGCACTCGGCCGATTTCAAGCCCAAGCGCAGGTGAGGTTCGTATCAGGGCATCGCTTTAGCGATGCCGCCAACGCCGCCCAAAGTAAGCGCCTTCAGGCGCGGAAGGGAGTGAAATGACAGCCTGCCCGCTAGGCCTCGCCAGCCAGTGCTATTGCGCGAATAAAGTGAACTCGTTCGCCGAAACGAAGCCCGCGAAAACCGCCGTCCTCCTGCTCGCCCACGGCAGCCCCGAAAATCCCGACCAGACTCCCGAATTCCTAAAACACGTCACCGGCGGAAGGCCCCTGCCGCCAACCGTGGTAGAAGAAATCCGTCACCGCTACTCACTAATCGGCTTCTCTCCGCTCGCTTGCTGGACTCTTCTTCAAGCCGATCAACTTTCGCAGTCACTGAACATGCCCGTTTTCGTCGGCATGCGCAATTGGAAGCCATTCATCAGCGACGCCGTGGAAGCAATCGCCAGCGAGGGATACGAGCGCGTAATCGCTATTTGCTTAGCGCCGCAAAATTCCCGCACCAGCGTAGGCCTCTACCGCAGCGCTGTCATCGGTGATGGAAATCTCCCCTTCGCAATGGACTTCGTCGAGGAGTGGCACGATCAGCCGACGCTAGCTAAAGCCTTCGCCGAAAAACTCCGCGGCGCTTGGCAAAAAGCCTCCGCCGAAAACGGCGCGAAACTGCCCATAATTTTTACGGCTCACAGCGTCCCCGCGCGCACCATCACTGCAGGCGATCCCTACGAGCGCCAATCCAAAGAGACCGCCGAACTGGTAGCGAAAGAAGCGGGCTTGTCGCCCGACGATTGGACTTTCGCCTTCCAAAGCCAGGGCATGTCGGGAGGCGCCTGGATCGGGCCCACGGTCGAAGACACAATCAAAAATCTAAAAGAGAAAGGCCATCGCGGAGTCTTCCTCCATCCCGTAGGATTTCTCTGCGATCACGTCGAGGTCCTCTACGACATCGACATCTTCTTCCAACAATTCGCAGAGAAAGAAGGCATGCGCTTGTGGCGAGCCGACTCGCTAAACGGTTCGAGAGTATTAACAGCGGCGCTGGCCGAACTAGTAAGCAGCCGGCTGAAGGCAATGAAGCCTTCAGCGAAGAGCGAAGAGCGAACAGCGAACGGCGAATAGCAATCATGAAACGCATTGCCATCATCGGCGGCGGAATCTCCGGCCTCTCGGCCGCCTTCGCGCTCGAAGAAAAGCGCAAATCCGGCTCGCCCGTCGAATACGTCTTATTCGAATCGAACCCGCGTCTCGGCGGCGTGCTCGTCACCGATCACGTCGATGGCTGCATCGTCGAAGCCGGCCCCGATTCTTTCCTCACCGAAAAACCGTGGGCCACCGACCTATGCACAAAGATCGGATTGGGCGACCAACTCATCGGCTCCAACGATTCCGATCGCAAAACCTACATCGTGACCAACGGCAAGCTCGTGGTCATGCCCGATGGACTCATGTTCATGGTGCCCACCAAGATCATGCCCACCGTCCTCTCGCCGCTTTTTTCCTGGCGCACAAAGTTTCGCATGGCGGCGGAATGGTTTCATCCACCGCACAAAGCCACTGCCGATGAAACCGTAGCCCAGATGGTCGAACGCCACTACGGCCCGGAGATGGTCGACCTTCTCGCCGACCCGCTACTCTCCGGAGTCTACGGCGGCGAAGCGTCGCAATTAAGCGTGCGCTCCGTGCTGCCGCGTTTCGCCGATATGGAATCGCAATACGGCTCCCTCGGCCGCGCCATGCTCGCCTCGCGCAAGAAGATGAAAGCCGCGTCCAAAGGCCCCGCGCGCCCGCTCTTCACCTCGCTCAAAGACGGCATGCAGCAGATGATCGATGCGTTAGTTGCGCGCCTCGACACGAACGCGCTCAGGACTACGTCGCCCGTCGAATCGTTACTTCCCCAGAGCGATGGCAACGGTTGGACTGTCTGTGCCCGCTATAAGACTGATCGCTTCGACGCGGTGATCATGGCGACATCCGCGCAAGCCGCCGCCTCTGTGATGCAAAGTTCAAATGAGAAACTGGCCCAAGAATTAGGCGGGATTCAATACGGCTCCTCCGTGACAGTTACACTTGGTTACGACGAAAAAGTGCGCCGCTCGCTTCCCCCCGGCTTCGGATTTCTGGTGCCCCGCAGCGAAGGCCGCAGAATGCTCGCCGCCACTTTCGTTCACAATAAATTCCCTCACCGCGCTCCCGAAAATCGCGCCATCGTCCGCTGCTTCCTCGGCGGCGCGCGTGACGAGCAAATCCTCCAATCGAGCGAAGAAGAAATTCTCGAAATCGTTCGCCGCGAATTGCGCGAGATCATCGGCCTGAACGCCGACCCCCTCTTCGCCCGCGTCTACAAATGGAAGGCGGCGATGGCCCAATACACCGTCGGCCATCTCGAGCGCCTGCAACACATCGAATCGCTTCGCCAGCAACTGCCAACCCTGGCGCTCGCCGGCAACGGCTATAACGGCATCGGTGTCCCCGACTGCGTTCGCTCCGGCACCGAAGCGGCCATTAAAGTCCTCGATAGCATGGGCGTGGGGTTGGCCGCCTAAGTCGCAACTTCTACCTCAATTACCGCCGTAACACTTCTTCGAAAATCCGAGTTGCGCGCAACTACGCGGCTAAGGCAGGGTTAATATAATTGCCACAAAAGGGGTGGGGAACTGCCATGAAAACTCTGCTGGCTCTGCTTTGCCTGGCCGGAACGCTCGGCTTCGCGCAGCAAAATTCGTCGCAAGACATGAAGGGCATGAATATGCCCGGTCATGATATGTCGCAAATGGGCGGGCAAGAAGCCGGTGAGGATACAGACGCGAGCATGCACGCCATGCATTCCATGGAAGGCCACCACATGGATATGGGCCCGCATATGAAGATGACCGCTCTTCGCACCTCACAGCCTGGCGACGCCGAGAAAGCTCAGAAAGTCGCGGACACGGCGCGTGGCGTGATGGAAAAGTACAAGGATTACCACGTTGCGCTCGACCAGGGCTTCAAGATTTTCCATCCAGAAGTGCCCCAGAAGCAATATCACTTCACCAACTATCGCTATGCCATCGAAGCGAGGTTCGCTTTTAATCCCGAGCATCCCACTTCGCTCCTCTATGAGAAGGTCGGCGACGGTTATCGTCTGGCGGGCGTGATGTATACAGCTCCCAAGCGTTTCACCGAAGACGATCTAAACGAACGCATCCCGCTGAGCATCGCGCAGTGGCACGAGCATGTGAATTTATGTCGCGCGCCTGCGGGCCAAAGGGGCGAATCGATGGGTCCGAATCCCAAATTTGGTTTGAAGGGTTCCATCGTCACCAAGCAGGAATGTGACGCCAACGGCGGCCAGTTTTATCCCATCGTTTTCAATTGGATGGTCCACCTTTATCCGCTCGAGAAGGACTCGGCAGCAATCTGGTCAGTTGATCGTCAGCACGCGGACTAAGATAAAGGCGCTACACGTCGTTCGCTGTTCGCGACAACCTGACGTTTGGCGAACAGCGAAAGACGAATCGCGAACGACGAATAGCGCGCCTCTCTTGCCCCGCCCCTCACCGATGCATATCATCGGTGAATCATGAAATCAGCAACCCTCGTTCTCTTTCTCTCACTAACTGTCTACGCCTGCGCGCAGGCGCCAAGCACCAAAGAAGTCGACGCCGTCTATCCCGGCGCCCACGATTTGTACATCGATCTTCATCGGAATCCAGAACTCTCCTCGCACGAAACCCAGACCGCCGCGAAACTCGCCACTCGCTTGCGCAGCCTCGGCTACGAAGTCACCGAAGGAGTCGGCGGCACTGGCGTAGTCGCTATTCTGAAAAACGGCGCTGGCCCCACCGTCATGCTCCGCACCGAACTCGACGCGCTTCCCGTCGAAGAGAAAACCGGCCTCCCCTACGCCAGCAAAGTGCACACCAAAGATGACTCCGGACGCGACGTCCCCGTCATGCACGCCTGCGGTCACGATCTGCACATGGCATCGCTCGTAGCGACAGCGGCAATCATGGCGCACAGCAAAGACACATGGCACGGCACGTTGATGCTGATCGGCCAGCCCGCCGAAGAAACCATATCTGGCGCCAAGGCCATGATCGCCGACGGCCTGTTCACGCGATTTCCAAAGCCAGATGTCGGCATCGCCCTTCACGTCGGCAATGGCCTTCCCGCGGGCCAGATCGGCATCACCCCAGGCATCTACAACACCAACGCCGATTCCCTTCGGATCACGATCTACGGCAAAGGCGGCCACGGATCCGCGCCTCAGGCGACGATCGATCCCATCGTGATCGCGGCGCGCACGGTTCTCGCTCTCCAAACCATCGTCTCCCGCGAAGTAAAACCCGGAGAGATGGCCGTAGTGACAGTTGGCTACATCCGCGCTGGCACGAAAAATAACATCATCCCCGATCAGGCCGAACTCGGCCTTACCGTGCGAACTTACAAAGCAGAAGTACGCAAACAGGTTCTAGCCGCGATCACGCGCATCGCCAAAGCCGAAGCCGTCGCCGGCGGCGCGCAGCAGGAAACTCTGATCGAGCATTACGAATCGACCGACTCCGTTTACAACGATCCCCATCTCGCCGATCGCCTGAGAGCGCCGCTCGAGGCCGCGCTGGGAAAAGACAACGTCATCACCACCGATCCCATCACGCCGTCCGAGGACTATGCCTTCTTCATCGAGCAGGGTGTCCCGTCGCTCTACATGAGCCTCGGAGGCGCCGACCCGCAGAAGTATGCCGAAAGCAAAACGTCCGGCAACACGCTCCCCTCCAATCACTCGCCCTACTTCGCGCCCGATGTAGATCCCGCGCTCCGCTCAGGCATTAAGGCCGAAGTCGCCGTGTTGCGTAACCTGCTAAATGGCGCTTAGCGATGGCCCGATGACCCGATCACCCTATGACCCGATGCTTACCGCTCCCACCAGCCGATGGAAAATCATCCTCGCCTTCGGGCTGGTCTATGTTTTTTGGGGTTCCACATATCTCGGCATCGGCATCGCCGTCGAAGAGATTCCTCCCGGCCTGATGTGCGCCACGCGTTTTCTGATCGCCGGCACCGCGATGCTGGCCTATTGCGCCTTGACCGGACGCCGCATCAAATTTTCGACGCGCCAGCTCAGCCATTTCGCCGCCGTCGGCATTCTGCTTCTGATGGGCGGCAATCTCACACTCTCCTACGCCGAGCTTATCGTTCCCACCGGCCTGGCCGCACTGCTGATCGCCGTGACGCCACTCTGGTTTCTCGTGCTCGATAGCCTGTTGCTCGGCGACCATCACATTTCCCGCCGCGGCAAACTCGGCCTCGCGATCGGCATCGCTGGCGTGCTCGTTCTCATCCTTCCCGATCTCCGCCATGACAGTTCCCTAGGCCATCGCGAGCTTTGGTGGTCCCTCGCCTTGCAACTAGGATCATTCAGTTGGGCGTTCGGTTCGGTGCTCTCAAAAAAATGGCAGACCGCGGCGGCCGATCCCTTCAGCGCCATCGCCTGGCAGGTGTTCTTCGCGGGAATTGCAAATCTGATTTTCGCGCTAGTAATAGAAAAGCCATCCTCCGCCACATGGACGTTCCGCGGAGTGGCTGCGATTCTCTACCTGGTCGTGTGCGGTTCCTTCATCGGCTACACCGCCTACATCTGGCTCCTGCAGCACGTTCCCACCTCGAAAGTTTCCACCTATGCTTATGTCAATCCCGTAGTCGCCCTTTTTCTCGGATGGCTGGTCCTCCACGAGCGCATCGACCGCTACATCGCCCTGGGCAGCGCCATCATCATAGCCTCGGTGGTGCTTGTAACCAGCGCGAAGGTCTCAACGCGGAGTGCGGCGGAAGAAGTTCCCGCGGTTGAAGCTGCGGGAGATTGAGGAGGGGGAGCCGGTTGCTAAACAGGGCAAGAGATTTTCCGCGAGACTTTCACCAATGATCGGAGCAAACTTACACCGAAGAACTAAGAAATGGCGGCTAATGAGCCAAAACCAAAAAGCACGGGTGCCCCTTACGACCCACTCGACCTCAAGACGCTCGCCGAAAGCATGGCAAAGGTTGTTTTGGAACAACCCGTCCACCCGCTAGCCCAGGTTCCCGCCTTTGAAGGAGCTGGCGTGTACATCATCTACTACACAGGAAGCTACGAGCCGTATAAGTCAATTGCACAAAAGAACAAGGGCCAGAAGTGGGAGCAGCCCATATACGTGGGGGAGGCCGCTCGAAAGGGCGGCAGAAAAGGCGGTGTCTTAGTTGAAGGACCAGCAGGAAAAGTTCTCTTCAACAGGCTGAAGAATCACCTCGACTCGATTCGAAACACGAAGAACCTCAAGGCCGACGATTTCTGGTGCAGATACCTAGCGATAAAGGATTTCTTCATCCCGCTTTGCGAGTCCCTCCTGATCGACCGGTACATTCCAATCTGGAACAAGGTCATCGATGGATTCGGCAACAAGGTCGTGGGCGCCGGACGGGAACAAAGTCGAACCGTCTACGTCAGCGGGGCCGAGCATCCGGGAACCCCGAGGTTCAGCCCAATGCAGGACGGCTGCCCTCGATGATTGAAGCGTTGGAGGTCGGACAGCTTTATTCAAACGAGGAGATATTTAAATCTCTCAAGGTGTCGAATGCCGGCGGCATTCGTCTCTCGTTGCGAGACAAAGCAATTCTAAGAGCGGTCATCATGACGTCAGTGCAGAATCTTCATGGGTCTGGCGAGAATCCGTACCACGACAGACTAGAGGGCGACATCCTGACCTATACGGCGGCGGGGAAACTTGGCCAGCAGACGCTTGCGGGTGTAAACAGCCGGTTGATCGAGCAAAAAACATTCGATTTCCCCATCCATGGATTTGTCTTAATTGCCAGCAGAAGAGATACGTCTGTCGGACCGAAGCGGTGGAAGTACCTTGGGTTGCTGGAATATCTTCGTCACTATCCGGACACGCAGCTCGATGCGGACGGCAAGGTTCGTAAGGTCTGGCTTTTCGAATTCAGAATTCATCATGAGCAGCCAGTCTTGCCGCTTGCTCATGACGCCGCCACCTCGGGCCAAGTACTAATGGCATCGAGACAGAGGATGGTCAGCACTTCTGACGATGACGAGATCGTCGACGAGAGCGTCCGCCCGCAAACTGAGAACGTCGAACGGATTGAGCAGGTTCGCGGCAAGCTCTTAGCAATGGAGCCTAGGAGTTTCGAGTTTTTCATCAAGGATCTGCTCGTACATTGCGGCTTTTCAGACGTCTGCGTTACAAGATTCACCGCTGATGGCGGTGTCGACGTGAACGCCAGAACTGGCGGTCGGATTTGGATCTTTGAAAATACGCTAGTCCAGGTACAGGCGAAGCGTTGGTTGCATTCGGTCGGGCGTAAAGAAGTCGCCGAACTGCGCGGAAGCTTGCAGCCATTCGCGAGGGGCGCTGTCGTCACGACCAGCCACTTCTCCAAAGCGGCCATCAATGAAGCCAGCGAGGAAGGGAAAAATCCAATCGGCCTCGTAGACGGTTTTAGGCTGTCCAAGGTCGTGCTTGACGAGAAATTTCACTTAGCAGTGTGACCCGTTAAGTGGCGGGGGCGGCGGGGGTCGTTTACCCCTTTTCCTCACCAGTCAGTTCGTCCTCATCAAACTCGTCCGCACCGGCCTCGAAGCTCCGCCCGGTGACGCCAACGGAGCTTGCTGCCTGCTCGTCAACCGTCATGCCCAAGAATTTCCTGCGCGCCAGTCTTGCGGCCGCCCGGCTACCGCCTCCGGTCGTCACCTCTATGTCATACTCCTGCGTCTCCCGCACTCGAACCACGTGTACAACGGCAATATCGGTTATCGTTAGTGGCATTTCTGAATGCGTCCTCCCGCTCGTTAAAGATGCGCGCCGTAAAACTTTTCTAAGGCTCCGCAAGTTCTTCAAGTCGCGGAGGCGATTCTCTGTTAACTGCGGCACCCAAAAGCTCAATCTTGACTTTGGAAGTCTAGCGAGGCTGCATCTAGGATGGCGATGCCAGAAACAACCGTGCACAAAAATCACTTTTTTCAGCCCGGCGAAAACCAAGTCTGGTTTGCCAGGGAGATCCGCACGATGTAGCCGATACCTGTATCCAGCCCCGTGAACTAATCGTCGCACAAGCAGTTCCGGTTTGGTATCCCGGTTCCGGATTAGGGACATCCTCAGGCTGCGCTCCTTGCGGCTGAGCGTGTCCATCGCCATCCTCTTCCAGCATTGGGACGGGCAAATTCAGCCTCAGCCCCCCTAAGGCTCCCGCAGCTAGGTGCCGCACCCATTCGCGCTTTTCGCGAAGCAGTAGCGTTGGCACAATCTTACTGAGATCGTGGTCGCAGTCAAGTTGAATTTCTGCGGTTGGGTCCGCAGTTATTCTTCCGGTTCTTCGGCGTCGTTGACGACGTCCACGACGCGGCTCCGGATAGAGAACACCACCTTCGGGTCGTCGCCATGCTGAAAAGTTACGCGCACGGGCGCGCGCTCCCAAGTCGGCGCGGGACACTCCGAGTCAGGTTCATCGCCCCCGCTAGGGGCGCCAGCATCTTTTTTCAGTATCGGCTTCCGGCGTCCTACCTGGGCGACGACCGCATAAAGTTTTTTTCCGTCTTCCGACACGCCGCAATACGCGACGTAGTCGCGATACCAACTCGCCGTCGAATAGAAGGGATCAAACTCGGGAAGGTTTAGCTGCGAGACGCGTCTCGTGAGGCGGTCGACCAGGAGCCATCCGCCGCGCTGCCACTGCCAATAAGCGCCATTGATCTTAGCGTCCGCGTTTTCGCCAGGCAACGCATCATTCACGCGAAAAGCGCGCCGCACCACGAACAGGCGATCCGTAAGTTCATGCGGATTTCCGATCGTATATTCCTTCAGCCGCGTATCCACAAACAGCGCTCGCACCTTCAAGTCGATGAGCTTTTGCCCTGTAGCATTCGGCCATTTAGCAGAAATCCATTTCCCGAAAGTGATGACATGCGGTTTCGCAACCGCTGCGCATTGGCTCCCCAGCATGCAGACCATCACAAACATCAAAAGCCATATCGGCAAGAATTTCCGCAACATGCTGAGAGACTGCCATAACATTCATGATCGCCGCCATGATGCCTGAACATCGAAAATGTTCAGTTTCGAGTGAAAGAAACCGCAGGCGGCAGCTTCATTTCTCAAACCCCGCTGGCGCAGTTCAAGCCAGTGTGGGAAACTGGAATCACAGCAACCCGCACCGCTGGCCAGGAAGCGAGTGAATCCATGGTTTACCCACCACGAGAGCGCCGGACAACTTTTTCGCCGCAATCGAGCTCTTATGCCTGTATGGGCGATCTAGTGGTGGGGCGCCGCAAGCAGTCGATCCTCGTTGTCGACGACAATGCAGTCAACGCCGCCTTGCTCAAGGAATTGTTGTCGAGTCGCGGCTACAACACAACCGCCGTTCAGAATGCCGCCGCAGCCGAGGCCGAAATTCGCCGCGAACCCCCCGACCTGATTCTGCTCGACGTAATCATGCCCGGCAAGACTGGCTACGAACTGTGCCGTGAACTCAAAGACGATTCGGAGACGCGCCTCATTCCCATTGTCATGATCACCGGTCTCAGCGCTCGCGAAGATCGCCTCAAGGGCATCGAAGCCGGAGCCGACGATTTTTTGACCAAGCCCATCTACTCCGAGGAACTGTTCGCTCGTGTAAATTCGCTGCTCAAGTTGAAGGAATTCACCGACGAACTGGAAACCGCCGATTCGGTTCTATGCACATTGGGACTGAGCGTAGAGGCTAGAGATCCTTACACCGAAGGCCACTGCGAGCGACTGGCACGGGACGCCACCGATCTCGGACGTTTTCTTGGCGTAGGAGAAGAGTCGCTGGTCGCCCTCAGCCGCGGGGGCTACCTGCACGACTTGGGAAAAATCGCCGTGCCCGATGAAATCCTGAAGAAGGGAAGCGATCTGACTCCGGCGGAGTGGCAGATCATGAAGCAGCATCCTGTCACCGGAGAATCGATTTGCCGTCCGCTGAAGTCGCTGCGCCTCGTGCTTCCCATCATCCGCCATCATCACGAGCACTCCGACGGCAGCGGCTATCCCGATGGTTTGCGCAGCGGCGAGATCCCGCTGCTGCCACGCATTCTGCAGGTAGTCGATATTTACGATGCGCTGCGCACCGCGCGCCCATATAAGGCAGCGTTGAGCCACGATCAAGCCGCTGCGACTATGCGAGCCGAGGCCGAGGCGGACTCTGGGATGAAGAGTTGGTCGCGGAATTCTTCGGCATGCTAGACAAGCGCCAGCAAGTGGCATAGTCATTCGACGGATGGACTTTTGAGCTACAGCTTCGTAATCCCCGCATATAACGAAGGCGTGCGCCTGCGCCCGACGCTCCATGCTCTCATTCGCCACATCCAGGAGCAGAACTGGGATGCGGAGATTCTCGTCGTCAATGACGGATCGACCGACGATACCGCGCAAATCGTTCGCGAATATGGCAAGGCGCATCCGCAAGTGCTGCTCGTGGAAAACCCCGGCAACCGCGGCAAAGGTTTCAGCGTGCGTAACGGCATGTTGCATGCCCACGGCGACATCTGCCTGTTTTCCGACGCCGACCTTTCTTCGCCCATAACCGAGGCGCAGAAGCTCTTCGACGCGATCGCTCATGGCGCCGACATCGCCATTGGCTCGCGCTGGCTGCGGGCGGAATTGCAAACCGAGCGGCAGCCCCTCTATCGGCAGGCTTTCGGACGCATCTACAATCTGGTGTTGCGCGTATTTCTGGGCTTGCGTTTCGCCGATACACAGTGCGGATTCAAAGCCTTCCGCCGCGACGCTGCGCAACGCATTTTTCCTCTACAGAGAATTGAACGCTGGGGCTTCGATCCCGAGATCCTTTTTCTAGCGCGCCGCGCCGGCCTGCGTGTCGAAGAAGTCCCGGTTCTCTGGGCACACAGCGAGGGAACCCGCCTGCATCCCTTCCGCGACGGACTGCGCATGTTCCTGGAAGTGATAAGAATCCGCTGGTACGCGATCGCCGGCAATTACGCCGCGGACGCAGTGCCCTCGCCGGAAAAAATGTGAGATTTAGCGCCGCGGTTCCGCACAAAGTCGTGAGACCCTCGGCTCATGAAGCACCTTGTCCGCTCGTGCCAGCGGCCAGTCGCACGAACTCCGCAATCTGCCCACCCATTTCCTCCGTCGTAACGGCCCGCTCCCCATTTCGCGTCAGATCGCGCGTGCGAAAGCCCCCCATCAGCGTCGATGTAACCCCGGCCTCCACGCACTCGGCTTCCTTCGGCAAATTAAAAGTATGGCGGAGCATCAGCGCCACAGAAAGAATGGCGCCCAACGGATTGGCAATGCCCCGCCCGGCAATGTCAGGCGCTGATCCGTGCACCGGTTCATACAGGCCCACCGCCCCTCCAAGGCTGGCTGAAGCGAGCAGCCCGAGCGATCCGACGACCCCGCCCGCCTGATCGGAGAGAATGTCGCCAAACATATTCTCCGTGAGAATGACATCAAAGTCGGTTGGCTTGAGGGCGAGCGACATGGCGGCCGAGTCCACGTACATGTGCGAGAGATCGACGCCGGGAAAGTCGCATGCAACGCTGGTCACGACTTCACGCCAAAGGCGCGAGCACTCCAAAACATTTGACTTATCGACCGAGAGGAGTCGCCGCCGCCGGGTGAGCGCGAGTTGAAACGCGACGCGAGCGATCCGATCGATCTCCGCCTCGCTGTAACGCATGGTGTTCAACGCATGGCGTTCGCCGCGATTGCCTTCAATGGACCGAGGTTGCCCGAAATACAATCCTCCCAGCAACTCGCGCACGATGAGAATATCCGTGCCCTTGACAATCTCTTCCCGCAGCGGCGAGCAGGCTGCGAGCGCTGGATAATAAACCGCGGGACGTAGATTGGCGAAAGCTCCGAGTTCTTGCCGCAGGCGCAGCAGTCCGGCTTCCGGGCGACGTTCGCGAGGATTCTGATCGAACGCCGGACTCCCCACGGCTCCGAGCAGCACGGCATGCGAAGCGAGACAGGCCTGAATCGTGGCGTCCGGCAAGGGATTCCCATACTTTGCCAGGGCGACGCCGCCAATTTCCTTTTCGTCAAGCTCCAGATCGTGGCCAAAACCGCTCGCCACTTCTTCCAGTACGCAAATTGCCTGCGAAGTAACTTCAGGACCGATTCCGTCGCCGGGGAGAGATGTGACGCGGAGTTGCATGAATTCCTTGCTCGACTAACCGTTTATTTCCAAACTCCGACTTATGACACAATTATGACCGGCATTCGGGAGAACTTGCAGTGTCCAGCATCTCAGCCGCGAGTGAGCGTCGTCACATTTTCAGAAAAGCCAGGATCTCGTGAAGTCGCGGCAACGTCTACGAACGAATCGATAATATATGCAGAAAGGGAGTCTGGGCAGTGCGTTCGGCAGTTTTACATTTCTCTACGTGTGAGGAATTAAACCCCTCAAAGTTACACGCCCCAAAGATAATCTTCCTGCTCGCCATGGTGATCGCTGAAAGGAATCTTCACCGTCGCCTGTCCGGCACTCCCCGCTACCTGGGCTATATGGGCGTCGCCGGAGTTCGCTGCCGCCGCCGCCGCGCGAGGCAAAGGCAAGGCAGCCGTTGCGGGCGGAAATTTCTTGCCCGTGCTGCTAACGCCGCTGCCATTGCTCGTATTGCCTTCAACCACGTCCCGGATGAGTTCCAGCAAATGCCCGTCCTGAACCTTCTTGATGCGGTCCGCCAGCACCACAAAGCGCCGATAAACTTCATCCAGTTCACGCCGCTCAAACTGGTGTCCCAGTTGTTCACAACGCAGAGCCAGCGCATGCCGGCCAGAGTGCTTTCCCAGCACGAGTCGCGAATCCGGCACACCCACCGATTGCGGCGTCATGATTTCATACGTCAGCGGATTTTTCAGCATCCCATCCTGATGAATTCCCGCCTCGTGCGCAAATGCATTGCGCCCAATGATCGCCTTGTTCGGTTGCACCGGAACCCGTGTGATCTCCGCCAGCATCTGGCTCGCAGCAAACAGGTGCTCGCTCGCGATCGCATTTTCGTAAGGATAACGATCGCGTCGCACTCGCATCGCCATCACGATCTCCTCCAGCGACGCATTCCCGGCCCGCTCGCCAATCCCATTGATGGTGCACTCTACCTGCCGCACCCCCTCCTGCACTCCCGCCAGCGAGTTCGCAACCGCTAAACCAAGATCGTTGTGGCAGTGCGTCGAGATCGTTACCTTCTCGATTCCTGCAACTTTTTCCCGCAGCGTCCGAATGAGCTGCCCATATTCCTCGGGCATGCTGTACCCGACAGTGTCAGGAATATTTACCGTCGTCGCCCCCGCGGCGATCACCGCCTCGACTACCTGGCAAAGAAATCCCGCATCGGTGCGCGTTGCATCTTCGGGCGAAAACTCGACGTCGGCGCATAACGACTTCGCATGTGCCACTGCCTCCCGCGCCTGCTCCAGACACTGCTCCCGCGTGATGCGCAGCTTGTATTGCAAGTGAATGTCCGACGTCGCCAGAAAAACGTGTATACGCGGATGCGCCGCCCCTTGCAGCGCCTGCCACGCGCGGTCAACATCGCCCTTGCAAGCGCGAGCCAGCCCCGCAATAATCGGCCTCCGCACTGTAGCCGAGATGCGCTGTACGGCCTCAAAATCGCCATCCGACGCGATCGGAAATCCAGCCTCGATCACATCAACTCCGAGGCGGTTAAGTTGCTGAGCCAAACGCACCTTTTCCTGCACATTCATACTGCATCCCGGCGACTGTTCGCCGTCCCGAAGCGTAGTGTCGAAAATAGTGATGCGCGGGCGATCCATCGTTCTCGTTCCTCCGAAGTATCTGGTTGCTCCTTAAACTCTATCGGCCAGCAGGATAGAAGAAAAGATTATTATCTTTAAGTAAGCATTACGAATTATGATAGTATTAGAGATGCTTATGAAGTGTATCGAATTGATAAAGATGGAAATCGCGCGTGCCAGACGGGAGGCGGCAGGCGTCCGGGCTCGATTTTCCTCTCACCTGTGACCTGTCACCTGCTGCCTGACTCAAGAGGCCCCATGGACCTTTCCCAACTCGAAGTCTTCCTCACCGTAGCTCGCGAACGCCGCTTCTCCCGCGCCGCCGAAAAGCTGTTTCGCACCCAATCCGCCGTCAGCCAGACCATCCGCAAGCTCGAACTCGACATCGGCGAACCGCTCTTCGATCGCTCCTCGCGTGACGGCGTGCTCACCGACGCCGGACGTGTCCTCCAGGAATACGCCGAGAAACTCCTCAACCTCCGGCAAGACGCCCAAACCGCCCTCGTCGAGATGCGCGAGCTACAAAAGGGCCAGCTAGCCATCGCCGCCAATGAATTCACCGCCCTCTACCTGTTACCCGTCTTAGGAGAATTTCGCCGCCTGCACCCTACGATTAAAATCACGGTCCGCCGCTCGCTCGGCAGCCACATTCCCGACGACGTGCTCAAACACAACGTCGAGCTAGGCGTCCTTTCGTATGATCCGCAGGAACCGCAGCTGCGTTCCGCCGTCGTTTACCTCGATGAATTGGTCTTCGTCGTTCCCCCCGGCCATCCACTCGCTTCCGCCGGAGAAGTCAGCATTCGCCAACTGGGCGCGGAGTCGTTCATCGCCCACATCGTCGCCTCTCCTTATCGCGAAAAAGTGATCGAGGCCTTCCGCCGCCACAAAACGCCCCTACACATGGACGTAGAACTCCCCACCCTGCAGGCCATTACGCGTTTTGTCAGCATGGGCAAAGGTGTGGCGCTGGTGCCCGAGATCAGCGTAGAGAGTGAGATCAGCCGCGGCGAACTGGTGCGCGTCCCCGTCCGCGACCTGCATTTTCAGCGCAAGCTACGCCTCGTCTACCGTCAGGAATCCGCCCTCTCGCACGCCGGCAGAGCATTCCTGAAAGTAGCCGAACAAGCCGCCAAAGAGCGAGGCGGCCGCTATCGCTTCCAACGGGAAAAGTAGAGCATGGTCCACAAACGATCTTGGACAGGGAACAGCCTCCGGGAACGCAGCAACATTCCCATTCCTTTTGCTTTTGGGTGGCGCAGCGGTTCACCGCTGCGATTAGGGATCCGTTTTCAATTTCGGCTTTAGCCGCTGAGGGACATCACGATTGCGCGACCGGTTCGCAGTCTCTTCTACGCCGAATGTATCTCTTCCTGCACCATCGCCGCCACGGCCTCGGGAACGCTGCCATAGACGTCAAACACAGCTACCAGATTCGTGATTTCGAAGAGCCGTCGCAACGATCTCTTAGGGCTGGCAAACTTCAGCGTATACCCAGCCGCCTCCGCCCACATGTGGGTCAGCACCAACTCCCCCAACCCGCCACTGTCCACCGAATCGACGCCCGCTAAATCCACCACCATCCGCCGCGCGGCTGGCAACACCTCGGCGACAATGCCGCAGAGCTCGCGAGCCTCCCCTTGAAAAATGATCCGTCCCTGGCAATGCAGCACCACCGCACCACCAGGCGATACCGCCTCGAGCGTCAACTTGACCTTCTTGTCATGCGGAGTGGCATCCGTCCGGTCGGTTGCCGACGAAGCGCGCGCACTGCGGGCACCCAGAGCATTTTCAGACGTCATGGCCAAACCTTAGTCTCAAAAAAGACCCGCTTGGTTGCCGGAAGATGAAATTTCAGTAAATTCCAGCGTTGCTTTTGGGTGGCGCAGCGGTTCACCGCTGCGATAAAAGGCCTGTTTTTAATCACGGCTTCAGCCGCTGAGGCATCTGCCGCGCTTCGCGTGAGTTTTTCAGCAATCGTGTAGCCGCTGGGGGAATGTGTCTTTCACCGAAACTTTACTTGCGGCGGGAAGAATCCACGGTAGGCACCAGCGGTCGCCGCAAAGGCACCATCGCGCCCTTCGCCGGGTCGGCCGCTGCCGAGGCCCGCGCCAGCACCTCATGCTGTATGTACTGCACGAAATCCTGTATCTGATGCTGCATCTCTTCCATGCGCTCGCGCATTTGCAGAATAATCGCGATCCCGCTGATGTTAACCCCCAGATCGCGCGCCAGCGACAAAATAAACTCCAGCCGCTGCAAATCCTCATCCGTATAAAGCCGCGTATTGCCCTCAGTGCGGCTAGGCTTGAGCAGCCCCTCGCGTTCATAAAGCCGCAAAGTCTGCGGATGAATCTCATACATCTCAGCCACCGCCGAGATCATGTACGCGCCCTTGGATTTACGCTTGGTCACGGGTTCCCTCGCTACGCTCGGGATTTCGCCTGCGGGCTCCCGCTTCGCTCACGCCCGCAAACCGGCTCAACATGTATGCGCCCTTGGATTTACGCTTCGTCATATTCCTGTGTACAGTTCCAGACCCGTCATGCGCGCAATTCGCACAAAGTCCTGATCGAGCGTAAAAACGCTGGCGCCGTGTTCCAGCGCAATGGCTGCGATGAGGGTATCAATCGTGCTGGACGTGATACCTTTTCCTCGTCCAGCGCGGTAAATCGCGGCCGCGCTCCGGTAGGTGTCAAATCCGCTCGGTTCCAGCATGTCCCACTGTGCCAGGTAACGCTCAATCACGCCGGCATCCCGCGTCAACCCCTGCAAAACCTCGGCGACGACGATCCCGGTCAGGGCGAAAGGCTCACTCTCCTCAATCATCCGCCGCAGTTCAGCCCCTCCACGTCCCGGCGACGCACGAAAGAAATCGACCCAGACCGAGCTGTCGACCAGGATCACACTCGATTTCTCCGTGTGGTCTTCAGATCGCCTTGCCAGATGCCGCTTCCGTAATATTTCAGGATTCCCTTGCGGCTTTCTGAACGCACCAGCAGATCCAGTGCTCGGTCGACGATCTGCCGTTTCGTCCGGAGGCGCGTCAGTTTACGAGCCTTCCGGATCAGGCTCTCATCGATCACAATGTTGGTTCTGCCCATGCTTATAGTATACACCACTTTTTCTGCATTTTGTGTATAGAGTGGCCCCCAGCCGCAAAGACCAGATGCAAGAGTCAAGACCAGATGCAAGAAAAAGAGACGCAGCCAGCCGCGTCTCGATTCGGGTTTCCCCTGTGTTCCTCTGTGTCCCCGTGGTAAATGGTTCTGGCCAGCCGCGCCACTCAGCCGCAAAAGAAAAGAGACGGGACAAACCCCGTCTCTACGGCAAAACGAATCTAGCAGAGTAGTTACGCCGCCATCTCCGGTTTCGGCTCCGGCTGAGCCCAGCCCGCCGGCTTCAGCGCGTGGTTAATCGCGTAGGCGACCACTCCCGCTCCCATCAGGATCAGCCCAAACACCAGCGAGCTCATCCCCAGCACCGCCTCATGTTCGCTGCGAATGATGGCAAATCCCAGCAGCAGCACCGGAGGAATCCCAACCGCAATCGCTCCAAATAGCCCGCCCGGCACGCGAAACGGTCGCTTCAACTCCGGCTCGCGAATGCGCAGCGCAATCAGTGCCACAAACTCCAGCGTCAGACTCACGCCATAAATCATGATGTCGAGCGTGACCAGCCGTTCAAAGCCAAGATTCAAAGCCAGCCCCCATCCCACTGCCAAGGCCAAGATAGCAACCCAGGGCGCACGCGATTTCGGATGCAGCTTGCCAAACACTTTTGGCAGCATTCCATCCTGAGCCATAGCCAGCGGCAGCCGCGAGTAGCTCATCACCAGCGCATTGAACATGCCGAAGCCCGACATCACGCCGCCCGCCACCAGCGCAATCCGCAGCACCGGCCCGCCCATCAACTGCGCAATGTCAGCCCATGCGCCCGTCTCCCAGGCCGAAGCCGGAAGCCCCGTGATCCACATAGCCGCAAACGGCAGCACGTAGGTCGCCGCAACAATTGCCACCGCCCATAGCATGGCCCGAGGATAAGTCCGCTGCGGTCGCTCTACTTCTGTAGCAATGGTCGAAGCGTTGTCCCACCCCATGTAGTTCCACATGCAGATGAGCAGCCCGCCAAGAATGTCGACGTTCGAAGTAGTCGGCTTAGTCACCGCATTCGCCAGCGCGTGAATCTTGAATGGCGCCAGCACAAAAATCGCCGCAAACGGCGCCGACAAAGCAAAGAACAGCCACAGCGAAGTCGTCGACACGACCTTCACGCCCATGATATTGAGCGCAGCGCACACAATCACCACCCCGAGCGCCACTGCCACGCCGCGATGGTTCTCCTGAAACCACGGAAACATCCGCGTCAGGTAGGCGACAAACAGCGTCGGATAAATCGCCATATCGAAAATCGACGCGACCAGCGACAGCCACGCTTCCTGAAATCCCCAGAAGTTTCCCATCGCGCGCCGCACCCACGCGTAGTATCCACCCTCAAACGGCAGCGCGCTCGAAAGCTCGCCAATCATGAACGCAGTCGGCAGGCTCCAGAGAAGCGGCGTCAGCAGCAGGATGAGAATCGCTTTGCCATAGCCCGCCCCGTGCACGATGTCTTCCGTGCCATAGGTTCCGCCCGACACCATAAAAAAAGTCGCGGCCACCAGCGGCCAGAGCGTCAGCCGGATAGATTTCTTCTTCGTCTTGTCGTTCTGAGAAACGACTGCGGGAGTGACGCAGGGTGAGGTGGCAGGATTGCCAGTCTGCGAAAGGTTAGGACGTGTGGTAACTGTTGCCAATTTCTATGGCTTCCTCCTCAAGCGACTCACTCTCACCACCGCGTCTCCCTTGAAGATGCTCTCGCGGTTCCCGAGTTGCAGCGATTCCCGGACATTTCGGCGAAGTTAGTTCGCATGTGTGAGATTACGGGAATTTTCCCCAGATGCAAGATTTTTTTTGCAATTTTTTTGTCAAGAGTAATGGAGCGACAAGATTTCCGGCGCTAGAGGTTCTTGCCGCGGTCTACGAGTACTCCCACCGTCGAGCCAGCCGCCGCGCGACCGCCCAAAATACGACTCCGATGCCGAGCGGCTCCAGCACCTGCGGCCAGAGGTGCGAAATCGGTTCGTCGCGCCAAAAGACCTTCGTGAAGCCGTCGATCGCCCACGCATTGATGGTGAATAAACCCGCCCGCTGCATCGCTTCCGACATGTAATAGCACGGAAACATGCTTCCTCCAACCGACGACATCAAACTCAGAACCCGGTCAAGCGTTCCACTTTCCGCTTCGTCCAACAAAGACCCGCTGGCGCCGCTGGCCGTAAAAAGCAGGAACATCACGCCGATCGCCGCCGCGTAAAAAGACACCATCGGAGTGTTCTTGTTTTCTCCGACCACATCGCGGGTCGCCAGCGAATCAAAGCTTCAGCTTCCAGGTTTCGGCCACCAGATTCTTACGCCCCCAACTGTCGTGCGTTTTCTCGCCCACTACTTGAAATCCCGCGCCCTGATAGATTTTGCGTGCCGCTGTGAGTTCGCTCTGCGTCCAAAGCATCATGGTCTTGTAGCCGGCCTTCCGCGCAAAGCGTATGCACTCGGCCACCAATCGCTTGCCAATCCCCATGCCTCGCGCCGAAGGTTCAACCAGCAGCAAACGCAGCTTGGACACAGTTTTCGATTTCTCTACCAAGAAAACCGAGCCGACTATCTGGCCGTCGCTCTCCGCCATCCAGCAGTGCTCACGGGCCGGATTAAAATTCTCGACAAATTCCGCCACAATCTCCGCGACCAGAGCCTCGAATCGCTCGTCGTATCGGTATTCCTGCGAATAAAGAATTCCGTGTCGATATACGACCCACCCCATGTCGCCCGGCCGATGTGAGCGCAGCACGTAAGCTCGCCCCGTGCTCTTTCCATCCGCGCTCTTTCTTTCCGCGCTGCCAGGAGCCAGGATCGACTCGATGGTCTGCATGGCGCCCACGAGATTTTCCCGCTGCGCGGGCGGTAGTTTGCCGATGATCAAACTCACCTGCGCGGTTGATCGTGCCTCCAGTGGGTGGAAAACTTTTCTGCCCTTCTGCGTGAGGCTAAGCAGACTCTGACGGCCGTCTTGACGCGAGACATTCTTCTCAATCAATCTTTGCCTCTCGAACTTGCGCAGTATGCGGCTCAAATATCCCGCATCCAACCCAAGCTCTTTGCACAGTTCGACCGCTGTCGAACGCTCGCGATGGGCCAGTTCGTAGAGCGTCCGCACTTCCGTCAGCGAAAACGGGCTGTTCAATAGACCTTCATTGAGCAGTCCGATCTGCCGTGTGTAGAAGCGATTAAACCGGCGCATGTGCAGAGCCTGTTGTTCGCGAACGTCGAAGGGAGGGGTTAGCGGAGCGGTAGCCATGAATACACCATCGCTCATATTATTTGACTAAGTCAAGTAATTTGTTGACGGTGTCAACATCTTGAAGATTCAGCAGTGTGAAAGGTTAAAGGAGATAAGATAAGCTACCTACTGCGCTCTAGACCTTGCTCCACAGCTCTTCCCGCGGGTCTTCAGGATTGAGCTTCGCCAACTCCCGCAGCAATTCCTTAGTCTTTTCGTCGCGTGGCATCGGCACCGTGATCTTCACCTCGACAATCTCATCCCCGCGCACGCCGTCCTTCGTAGCCGAAGGCACACCCTTCTCGCGCAGTCGCAGCTTCTGCCCTGACTGCGTTCCCGGAGGAATCTTCAACATGCTGCGGCCATCGATCGTTGGCACTTCAATCTTCGATCCCAATGCCGCCTCGACCGCCGTAACCGGTACGACGATGTGAATATCGTCGCCCTCCCGCCGAAACAGCGGATGCTCATCAATCCGAATAATTACGTAAAGATCGCCGCTCGGCCCACCGCGCAGCCCGGCGTTGCCCTTACCTGCAATCCGTATGCGCTGCCCATCGCGCGTTCCCGCTTTGATCCGAATCTCCAGCGGATCGGTCCGCTCGATCGTGCCTTCACCATGGCACACCGCACAAGTCGAAATATTTTTCCCCGTCCCATGGCAGCGCGGGCACGTGACATTAAATTTCATCCGCCCGCCCGTCTGCTCAATCGTTCCCTTGCCATGGCATTGCGGGCATTCTCCCGGCGCCTCGACATATCCATTCCCATGGCAGTTCCCGCACACATCGCGGCGCGCGATATTCAGCTTCATCACGCCGCCGCGGATCGCCGTCCAGAACGGCACATTAACCTGATACTCGAGATCGCTGCCCGCCTCCGGCCCTACGTCCGCCGCACCGCCGCGCCCGCCACCCGTGAAAATGTTCGAGAAAATATCGCGAAAGCCGCCGCTCGATCCGCTCGACGTCTTCCGTCCCCCACCACGGGCCCCTTCAAACAAATCGGAAAAATCAAATCCGCCAAAATCAACATTGCTCGGCCCACCCGCGCGACCTCCCGAGAACCCTCCGCCAAAATCCGCCGGCCCCGCGCCAGGCTGTCCGCCGCCGCGCGCATAAGCCTCCGCCGTCGCAGGATCGATGTTGTCGGAATAAAACCCGAGCTGGTCGTAAATCTTCCGCTTCTTGGGATCGCTGAGAACGTCGTTAGCCTCGGAAAGAGTCTTGAATTTCTCCTCCGCCGATTTGTCCCCAGGATTGACGTCCGGATGATACTTGCGGGCAAGCTTGCGAAACGCCTTGCGAATGTCGTCGGTAGAGGCCGACTTCTTTACCCCGAGAACGCCGTAATAATCTTTATCTTTAGTTTGAGTGGCCATCGTCTAGCTGTCAGCGTAATTTGAGCTTGTCTTTCTCCGCCATCCTACGCTCTGTCATTCTGAAAGAAATTTGTTTAGTTGTCATCGTGAGCGTAGCACGGCCCTCGGCAAAGCCGAGGGCCGCTTGAAGTCGAAGCATCCCTACTTCAGAAATTAATTCACGACTTCCTTCGCCTGCTCGTCTACATCAACCGTGAACGCCTCAAACGGCGCCGCATCCATCGATACCGGAATCCGCTGCACTCCCGTAGCCGTTGGCGCGAAGCAATACCACCGCCCCTCTTCCGGGACGAAGTTTACAAAAAACATCTGTCCATTAACTTCGAATCTCAATTCACTACCCCCGTTCTCGCCCGTGATAATCATTGCAACCCATGAAGCAAATTGGGGGCGCAGCACGCGCCCCCAGAGCCAAAAGCCAATGGCTAAAAGCCAGCAGCGTTACTTCTTGTCCTCGACATCCACGTACTCAGCGTCAATCACGCCTTCGTCCTTCTTCGCACCAGCGCCGTTACTACCAGAAGCCGCACCGGCTCCGTCAGTCGGCCCCGCTCCCGGTGCTGCACCCGGCGCCGCCTGCGTAGCCTTATACATCTGCTCTGCCAGCTTATGCGAAGCCGTCGTCAGCTTCTCGCGTGCCGAGTCCATCTGCGCCTTGTCGCCGCCTTCAATCGCCTTCTTGGCGTCCGCCAAAGCATTCTCCACATCACCGCGCTCCGAGCCCGAGATCTTATCGCCATGCTCCTTCAGCATCTTCTCGATGTTGTAGACCATCGTGTCGAGCTGATTCTTAGCCTCGATCTCTTCGCGCCGAGTCTTGTCCTCAGCCGAGTGAGCGTCCGCTTCCTTAGCCATCCGCTCCACCTCTTCCTTAGACAATCCCGAAGAAGAAGTGATTGTGATCTTCTGATCCTTGCCCGTGGCGTTGTCTTTCGCCGTCACGTTGAGGATGCCGTTAGCGTCAATATCAAACGTTACCTCGATCTGCGGCACGCCTCGAGGAGCCGGTGGCAATCCCGTCAAATGGAATTTCCCCAGCGTCCGGTTCTGCGCCGCCAGAGGACGTTCGCCCTGTAGCACATGCACTTCAACCGAAGTCTGACTATCCGCCGCCGTAGAGAACGTCTCCGTCTTCTTCGTAGGAATCGTAGTGTTCCGAGGAATCATCGGAGTAGCCACGCCTCCCAGCGTCTCAATCGACAAAGTCAAAGGAGTCACGTCGAGCAGCAGCAGGTCTTTCACCTCGCCGCCCAGCACTCCGCCTTGAATCCCCGCGCCGATCGCGACGACTTCATCAGGATTGACGCCTTTGTGACCTTCCTTGCCGAACAGCTCTTTCACGATCGCCTGAATGCGAGGCATGCGAGTCTGTCCGCCGACCAGCACCACTTCGTTGATCTTCGAAGCATCGACGCCCGCATCTTTCAAGCATTGTTTCGACGGCCCAACCGAGCGCTGCAAAATATCCTCGACCATCGATTCGAGCTTCGCGCGCGTCAGCTTAATCACCAGGTGCTTCGGCCCCGAAGCATCCGCCGTAATAAACGGCAGATTGATCTCCGTCTCCATGGTCGTCGAAAGCTCAATCTTCGCCCGCTCCGCCGCATCGCGCAGACGCTGCAAAGCCATCTCGTTCCCCTTGCCGCGGAGATCCAGCCCTTCATTCTTCTTGAACTCGTCAATCAGCCAATCCACCAGCCGCTGATCGATGTTGTCGCCGCCAAGGTGCGTGTCGCCATTCGTGGCCTTCACTTCAATGACGCCCTCGCCGACCTCGAGCACCGAAATATCAAACGTGCCGCCGCCAAAGTCATAAACGGCGATGGTCTCGTCCTTGCCCTTGTCGAGCCCATAAGCCAAAGCCGCCGCCGTGGGCTCATTGATGATGCGCTTAACATCCAATCCGGCGATCTTTCCGGCATCCTTAGTCGCCTGCCGCTGTGCATCATTAAAGTAAGCCGGCACCGTGATCACCGCCTCGGTCACTTTCTCGCCGAGGTAGTCTTCCGCCGCCTTCTTCAGCTTCTGCAAAATCATCGCGGAGATCTCCGGCGGGGTGTATTTCTTCCCTTGCGCCAGAACCGCAACGTTGTCGCCATCGCGCTCAACCTTATATGGGACCATCTTCAGCTCTTCGCTAACCTCGTCATAGCGGCGTCCCATAAACCGCTTGATCGAGAAAACCGTGTTCTCAGGATTGGTAATCGCCTGCCGCTTAGCCACCTGCCCCACCAACCGTTCGCCAGTCTTGGTGAATCCAACCACCGAAGGAGTGGTCCGCCCACCCTCTTCATTAGGGATAACCTTAGGCTCTCCGCCCTCCATAACCGCCACGCAGGAGTTCGTAGTCCCCAAGTCAATTCCAATAATCTTTCCCATAGCACATCCTCCGATACTAAATTAGTGCTTTATAATCAATGACATGATGATTACGCATCCGGCTATGCTATAACCTGAGCGAATTACTGTCAAGGTTTAGATGCTATTGGAATTGAAGAAGATGCGGTTGTTTCTGCGACTGTCGAGAGGGTTTTCCTCTAAATCGATCCGAGCACCTTGGCAGCGGCACGTCGGAGCTTGCTTCTGATTCCGTGCGCCGGAACGAAACCAACGCCGAGGTAGTCGGGATCGTGAATGATCTGCCATCGCGCTTCGAGCTTCACTTGGCTTTCCTCAAGTGCGCTCTCCATTCCCACCGCGCCGGCGATCACGAAGCGATCGACAGGTTTCAGATCCGGCCAGCTGACCAGCGTCCAGATGATGTCGTCGCCAACCTTTCCCGTTGATTCCGAAGTGTAGTATTTCCAATCGTTGACCGTCTGGGACGGCTTGGACACGAAGAGCCAACGCTGCGTCGTGAAAATCTTGTTGCACAATTTTGCGTAGCGTGACTTGCAAATTCGCGATCTCCATCCCTTCGCAAGCGCCAGTGCACCGACTGCCGTCAGAATTAGGAAAGCCGCAAGAATCACGCGAGGATGCGACTTCAGCGCCGGAAACGCGTCCTGCAAGAGTTGGAGAAAATCCTTCATAGTCCTGCAGGCTTCTCCCGAACGTCGAACACCTCGATGTTCCACTTCTTCAGAATCGCGATCGCTTCATCCATGCTCACGGTCTGCGGCGTGAAGTAGATGACCGCACGCATCTGGCCTTCTGCGCTCACGTCCACATGGAGACGCTTTTCGTATTGATAGAAGCTCGGAATGTAGTGCGATCTCAGATCATCGAGCAGCCGCTCCCATTCGTCGTGGCTGAGATTGCTCGGCCCGTTGAACCGCAGCACGATTCCCCTCTCATTGACGTGTGCACTCATCTTCCTGAAAATCGGAGTCATTCGTGCCGTTCCTCTTTGCCCGACATTGTACAGATAAATTGGAGCCAAATAAGAAAGCCACTCGATGTTCTGAGCGGCTTTTTGGTGGGTCGTTCAACCAAAGTGCTAGGTTGATCGTTTACCCGTTGAACTGAACGCCATCGTGCCTGACGCGCTGTTGTTAACCATTGTGGCTAATACTGGTCTGGCCAGATTGACTTCGACATGGCTGTGCGCCTCACCTCCCGCGATGATCCCGAGTGCCAACATCAGACAGACGGCGAACGCCGCGAGCCGCTGCTTAGTGCTCCGCAGCCAGATGTCCCAGTATGAATGAGTGCGTTTCGTGCTTGATTTCATAAAATAGTAACTCCTTTCTAAGATGCTACCCCGGTCCACTGGCAGGGTCAATGGTCGGCTGGTTGGTCGGTTTTTACGTCTTGGGCGGGCGGGCGGCCCGGGCAAAGTACACCTGCTGAACCCACAAGGGTGCCCCGTCCAAGCTCTGCTCGGGCGGGCCCATTGGCCTTACTGACCCTGATTTGTACGTTGCGCCTTGCCCAAAGCAATTCCTTTTCGGTACCCTAACCCAATGGAAGTTCACTTCACGCCCGAGCAGCAAGCGCAGATTGCGCAGGTCGCCACGAAAGCCGGAACTGTCCCCGAACAGCTTGTGACCAATGTTGTTGTCCGCTATCTCGATGAAGAAGCGCGCTTCATGGCTGCGGTAGAAAAAGGATTGCAGGCCGCGGCGCGCGGTGAGTTTATCGAAGAAGAAGAAATGGACGCCCGCTTAGAAGCCATGTTCAAGTCCTGACAGCGTATCCGCCCGATGCGCCCCTAAATCAAAGTCCAACCACTTGACACCCTGCTCTATAATAGAAGTTAGCTACAGCCCAGTGAGGCCGCAGCCGTAATCGATTCTAAGCTATTTGAAATCTTTACTTTGCGCGAATCAGCAAGCGAGGCGCAGCAACGGATTCCGAGGCGAAGTCAAGGTCTCGACTAACTCCTTTTTTATCTATATTTTGCGATTTAGCCCTTTAGAGTCAAAGATTTAGAGCGAATTTTCCGCTAAACCGTTGATTCCAATCGGTCCAGAATTATTTTTTTTCGCACTCTCGCCCCGCCGCTCTCAGCCAAAGACAGCGCGCTGCACTTCTAAGTCTATATTTTTGAATACTTTGCATATAAGTCTATATTCCTGAATACTTTAGCGAGAGCGATGCGCTAACATGATGATTCTAATATACCAAGGTAGGGGAGGGGGGTACTCTCCCACTAAGCCAACCGTGCCAGAATCTCAAGCGGCTCAACCCGATCGCTATAGTCCTCATTAACCGAAGCAAACAAGATCCTACCATCGCGATCAATCACATAAGTCGCTGGAATAGGCAGTTCCCAGCTAGAGTCGCCATTGGCAAAAGGCAAGTTGACGAACGTCCGGCTATAGAGCGCCTGCTGCTCTTCAGGAACGCGATACACCAGCCCGAACTGCCGGGCCAGCCCATTGTGAGCATCTACCAGCAGCGAAAAAGCAAGCTTGTGCTGGTCATGCATAAAGAAGGCCTGCTTCCCGGTTTGCGGAGACACTGCAACCATCGCAGCCCCCGCGGCGGCAATCTCAGCCGCGACGGAAGACATCGCCTCCATTTGCAAAACACAAAAAGGGCACCAGCGCCCGCGAATGAAAGAGACGACAACGCGCCCCTTAGCCAAGAGATCGGCCGAAGAAACAAGCTTACCGTTGTGGTCCGGAATGTCAAAAGAAGGCGACACATCGCCGACCTTGAGCGCCCGAGATGCAAGTCCCTGAGCCTTCAAGTTAGCAATGGTGCGAGCATGTATGGCTTGAACGTCAGCCGGTACGTACTGAGCAATGGCATCTTTGCGCTCAGCAAAAATCTCGCGCAAAGGCCGAAGGTCACTCGACGGACCCGATTCCTGAAGAGATCGCCACTTCATATATCAGCAGTTAGCAATCAGCACTTAGCTAATACCGCGGGGTACGTTCGGCCTTGGCTAAGTGCTGAATGCTAAATGCTGAATGCTCCCTTACATCCCCGGAAACTTCATCCCAGCCATCCGCCGCGCGAAACTGGGCTTCCCCATCTGCTTAAACATCTTCTTCATCTGGGCATACTGCCGCAGCAGATTATTAACTTCCTGCACGCTCGTACCGGAGCCGCGAGCGATCCGCTTGCGCCGGCTGCCGTTGATGGCTTCGTGATGGTTCCGCTCGAATCCGGTCATCGAATTAATGATGGCCTCGACCCGGTTGATCTGCTTCTCGTCAACCTTATCGGCCGCCTTCTGCAAGCCGGAGAACGCACCGATGCTCGGCAACATTCCCACTAGACTCTGCAGCGATCCCATCTTGCGAACCTGCCGCAACTGGTCGCGGAAGTCCTCCAGCGAAAAGCCATCGCCACTAAGAGCCTTGGTCGCAAGCTCTGTCGCCTTCTTCTTATCGATCTGCGATTCCGCTCTCTCGATCAGCGAGAGAATGTCGCCCATTCCCAGGATGCGCGACACAATGTGATCAGGATGAAACGGCTCTAGCGCATCGTACTTTTCACCAATGCCGATAAACTTGATCGGCTGCCCCGTGACCTGACGAATCGAAAGCGCCGCGCCGCCGCGAGCGTCACCGTCCATCTTGGTTAGCACGACGCCGGTCAGCGTGAGCTTCTTATGAAATTCATCGGCCGACTTGACCGCGTCCTGCCCAGTCATCGAATCGGCAACAAATAAAATTTCCTGCGGATTGAGCAGCCGCTTCAGCGACTGCATCTCCTCCATAAGCTGGTCGTCGATGTGGAGACGCCCCGCCGTGTCGACGATCAGGACGTCGCATCCGGAGTTGATCGCCTCGCGCCGCGCTTCTTTAGCCAACCGCTCGACGGTAGCTGTATTCGCTTCGCCAACCTCGCCTTCATAAAGGTTAGCCTTGATCGCCGCCGCAACCACTTTCAATTGCTCGCGAGCCGCAGGCCGGTAAACGTCGACCGAGACCAGCAGCGGACGGTGTCCGCCGTTCTTAAGCCAATTTGCAAGCTTGCCCGAAGTGGTAGTTTTGCCCGACCCTTGCAGACCGGCCATCAGCACAACCGTAGGAGGCTGCGAGGCGAACTTCAATTTAGCCGTATCTTTGCCAAGAGTTTCGACCAGCTCATCGCGGACGATCTTAATAACCTGCTCGCCCGGCGAAAGCGCAGTCAGAACCTCCTGCCCGACCGCCTTGGCCTGTATGCGGTCGATCAGCTCTTTGACAACTTTAAAGTTGACGTCGGCCTCAAGCAGCGCCAGACGAATCTGTTTCAACGCCTCATAAATATTCTCCTCGGTAAGCACCGCCTGTCCGCGAAGAGACTTAAAAGCGCGCTGAAGTTTTTCCTGAAGATTCTCAAACATGTGTTCTTATCTTAGCAAGCCAGAACCAAAACTGATCTGCGGGCAGGTGTTCGCGGGCTTGCAACGTCACAATCGATCCTTCCAATATCCCGGTCTCCGCTGGTTGTGGGCGACGGCGACGATACTCACCACGGCAGGTTCGTCCAAATAAACGATGGAAAATGGAAAGCGATACAGAATAAACCGCCGAGTTCCAAAAACATACTTTGGCCAGCGTTGCGGCCACTCGGCGATAGCTTCAAGTGCGTCATAGACAGCCGCCAGGAACCTGACGCTTGCTTCGGGATTGCGTTGCAGATACCAATCATCCGCAGCCTCTAGTTCGAGCCAAGCTTGCGGATCGAATTGGTACAATCTATTTCCCGGTATCCGCCAGACGGGCCGCCAGGCGGCGGCGCACCTCTTCGTACGGAATCATCTGGGTTTTCCCGGAGTCAATGTCGTCGATCCGACGCTTGATCTCCTCCGCCCAAGCTTGGTCTACACCTTCTTCGGGGGGTCCTTCATCCAACTCACCACCTAGGTTGGAGATTAGCGAGTTCGCCAATGCTTCCTGCTCCTCGACCGAGAGGGACAAGGCTTGTTCCAGCAGTTTGGAGACTTCCGGTGTCAGTGGTGCCATGCTCTACCTCGTTTGTTTATTCTACCGCTCTACTTACCAACCAAGGGTGAGTTTAAATTCCCCCGTTACTCCACCTTAGGCCGCACCATCTCAAATCGCTCCTTCGTCCGCGTGTATTGCATGCCGCCCATGCGGCCGATCAGATCCAGCGAGTTCCGATCCAGCCAGCCTTCTTTCAAATGACGCTCATCGATGTGCACCGAGACAATTTCGCCAATCACCAGGCTGCCGCCCTCGGCCGCTGGATTGAAGTCAAGAATCTGATACAGCTTGCATTCAAAGCTCACAGGAGACTCCGCCACACGCTGCGGCCGCACGACATGAGACGACGCCGAAGCGATCTTCGCCAATTCAAATTCATCGATGCTCGCGTCATATTCGCCACTGGTTAGGTTCATCGCTTCGGCGAGTTCGTAGGTGACCACGTTGATCACGAACTCTCTGGTTTCGCGAATATTTCGCAGCGTGTCTTTAACGTGCACTCCAGGATGCCCCTCATCCTCGTCCGCGGCTGTCTCTGATTTGTGGGGCGCTCGCATTCCCGGCGCAAATGCCAGCAGCGGAGGTTTGGCGCACACAGCATTGAAGAACGAAAAGGGTGCGAGGTTGTGTCGTCCGGAAATGCTGAGAGTCGATACCCATGCGATCGGCCGCGGCGCCACCGCATTGATCAGAATGTTGTAAAACTCACGATGCGGAAGTTGCGAAGGAGTTACGTCCATGCAGAAAAGTATAGCTTCTGCGTTTTCTTTTTTCGCAGGTAGCGCTTTTTCTCTCTCAACCCTCTCCGCCGAATACTTCTTTAGCAGCGACGACTGTATTGGAATGAATTGCGACTGTATCTTCCACCTTCGCAGCGTATCCGCCGGCGAGGGTAACCATCACGGGGATGCCGCGACCCTTCGCGATTTGAAATACGAGTGCGTCGCGCTGCTTCAATCCCTCGATCGTCAGCGACAATCCACCAAGTTGGTCTTCGCGATAGGGATCGGCTCCGGCTACATAACAGATAAGTTCCGGCTCGAACTTTTCCAGTCCCATACTGAACGCATTGCCGAGACAGGCCAGATAATCGGCGTCGCCCATCCCGTCGGGCAGATTCAGATCGAGCGATGAAGGAGGCTTGAACGACGGGTAATTGTTCAACTGATGAAGCGAGATGGTGAATACATCTTCGGCATGGCTGCTGCGCGGTCTCGTGCCCCGCGGCGTCGGGCGCGCGGTGTGGTGTGCAGGATTGAGAACGGTAGCGGACGCCGAGGAGAGCGGGTTGTAGGCCACACGCACACCGGAAAAAATCGCAGCCGTGCCATTGCCCTGATGGACATCGCAATCAACCGTCATCGCCTTGCGAATTTTTTCATCGCGCTGCATGCAGCGGATGGCGATCGCGACGTCGTTGAGCATGCAGAAGCCCTCGCCGTGATCGGGGAAGGCATGATGGAATCCGCCGCCAATGCTGATCGCAACGCCGTCGTTGAGCGCGTGATCGGCGGCCAGCACCGAGCCTCCCGCAGCCAGCCAGAAGGCGCGCACCAACTCTGGCGAGTAGGGCACCTCAAGCTCTAACTCTTCGCGCGCGCTCAATGTGCCCGTCTTTAATTTCTGAACGTACTGTTGAGTATGCACGAGCAGCACGTCTTCGTCAGCGGCTGGGCGAGGCGTGACAAAATCGGAAGGCGCTGCAATTCCCAACGCCAGCAGCCGGTCGTGGATACATTTGTATTTCTCGGCGGGAAAAACATGAGAGCCTATGGGCAGGTAATAGTCGTCGCTATAGACGAGCTTGAACGGCAGCATGGGCGGCCAGCGTCCAGCACGCGGCGGGGCCGTGTGCCGGAAAACTCCATATCATACGCGTTTGCGACAAAGTGCGTTCGATCTCCGTCATTCGGAGAACTGTTAAACTGAGCAAGTTGCCTGCCAGGAAAAAATCGCCGCCGCCCGAGGGCGCTCCGCCCGCAACTTCGCCCACACATCTGCCCATTCCTGCCGGAACTAAGGGTCGGATTTATCTGATCGATACGATGTCATTTATTTTTCGCGCTTATCATGCCATGGCACGGCAGCGGCCGATGTCCACGAAGACGGGACTTCCGACGGCGGCGACGTATGTTTTTGTCAACATGCTGCGCAAGTTGCGCGATGATTTTTCGCCGGAATATTTAGCGGCGGTCTTCGATGTGGGCGCGCCCACGATCCGCAATCAGCAGGCGGAAGCGATTACTACGATCCGTAAGTTTGATATCAAAACCCAGACCTTCAAAGAATCGCAATATGGCGGCTACAAGGCGAATCGCGCCGAGATGCCCGGCGATCTGGTGCAGCAAATTCCTTACATTCGGCGCGCACTGGAGGGATATCGCATCCCGATTTTGCAGCTCGAAGGTTACGAGGCCGACGATGTGATCGGAACTCTGGCGAGGAAAGCGGCGGCGGAGTCGTATCCCGTGTATGTGGTATCAAGCGACAAAGACATGCTGCAATTGGTCAACGAGAAAGTTTGCGTGCTGAATCCGCCGAAAGATAATTTGATTTGCGATGCAGCCAAGGTGGAGGAAATTCTTGGCGTGCCTCCGTCGAAAGTGGTGGATGTGATGGCACTGCGCGGGGATTCAATCGACAACATTCCAGGAGCTCCCGGAATCGGCGACAAAGGCTCGGTGGAGCTGATTCGGCGCTTCGGCAGCGTGGAGCAGGCCTTGGCGCATGCCGCCGAGGTGGAGAAGAAAACTTATCGCGAATCGCTGCAGAACAATCGCGACAACATCCTGTACAGCAAACAACTGGTGACAATCGATACGGACGTAGCCGTCGAGTTGGATGTTGCGGCGATGAAAGCCGGCGAGCCGGATGTTGAATCGCTGCGCGCGTTGTTTGCCGAACTCGAATTCACTTCGCTGCTGAAAGAACTGCTCCCGGTGGTTGAGGTGAAGGAAGGCGACTACCGGGAGATTAAGACGAAGGCTGAACTCGAAGAGTATTTGAGGGATGCGGATAAGAGCGTGCCGCTCGCGGTGGCAATTCCAACAGAACATACGGAGAATGCCAAGTCTGAGAGCTCCGCGGAAGAAGATGAGCCGCAGCCGGCGCAGTCGGGCTTCCTGAATCTGCAACCCGCGGGTGCCGAGGATCAAACTGCTGATGCGGCAGAGAGCATCGCTGTTTCGAATGCGCCCGGAGTTGGTGTGATGATCGCGATGGGAGACCATGCTCTCGCCAACCGAGTGAAGAACTTGCTCGAAGACGCGAGCGTGCCCAAGACTTTGCATGACCTCAAATTCGCGCTCCATTATTTCTCGCAGTATTCTTCCGAGCGAAGAATTGCTTTGGCCGGAGTGCAACACGATCCGATGTTGTATTCCTACTTGCTTGATCCCACCTACTCCTCGCATTCACTGCCGGAGGTTGCGCTGCGCAGGTTCAATTTGAAGTTAAGCGGCAATCTTGCGGAAGCGGCGGATGTGACGGGCAGACTGGCAAGCCTGCTCCGAAGGGAAGTTGACGAACAGGGATTAACCTCGGTCTACGAAGAAATCGACGCGCCGCTGGTGCCCGTGCTGATGCGCATGGAAGAGGCTGGGGTAAAGATTGATTTGACGGCGCTCGAGCAGATGTCAGGGAAATTGCAGCGCGAAGCCGCAATCAAGGCGTGCGACATCTACGAGCGCTGCGGCGTTGAATTCAACATCAATTCGCCGAAGCAACTGGGCGATGTTCTATTCAACAAACTGGCACTGCCAATGCCGGTCAAATATGGGAAAGGCAAAAAGATTTCGACTGCGGTAGATGTATTGGAAGGCTTAGCGGAAGATCACGAAGTGCCGCGGCTAGTGTTGGAGTACCGGCAGCTGACAAAATTGAAATCGACGTACGTCGATGCTTTGCCGGCGCTCATTCGCAGCCACAGCGGACGCGTACATACAACCTTTGGGCAGACCGGCACAGCAACGGGCAGACTCTCGTCGGCGAATCCGAATCTCCAGAATATTCCGATTCGCACCGAACTCGGGCGAGAGATTCGCGCCGCCTTTATCGCCGAGCCGGGTCACGTCCTGCTGGCAGCGGATTATTCGCAGATCGAATTGCGGCTGCTCGCCCATTTCTCGAAAGATAAATTGCTGGTCGAGGCGTTTCGGCGCGGAGATGACATCCACACGCTGACCGCATCGCAGGTCTTCGGCGTGCCGCCGCTGATGGTAACGGCCGATGATCGGCGCAAGGCAAAGGCGGTGAATTTCGGAATCGTCTATGGTTTGTCGGCATTTGGGTTATCGCAGCAGTTGGGGATCGAGTCGTCAGAGGCCAAAAAATTTATCGACGCGTACTTTGAAAAATATGCGGGAGTGCGCGCCTTCATCGATGCCACGCTAGAACAGACGCGCCGCGATCAGAAAGTGAAGACGATGTTCGGACGCATTCGGCCGATTCCTGACATCAACAGCAAAAACGCTACCCAGCGCGGCTTCGCAGAGCGCACGGCGGTGAACACTCCGCTGCAGGGAACAGCCGCGGACCTGATCAAACTTGCGATGATTCGCATCGACGCGGAAATTCGCAAGCGCCAGTTGAGGTCGCGGATGACATTGCAGGTGCACGATGAACTCGTGTTCGAAGTACCGGAGAGCGAAGTGGAAATAATAAAGCCGCTGGTTCGCGAGCACATGGAGAACGCGCACGCGCTCGCTGTGCCGGTAGTGGTCGAGATTGGAGTCGGTCCAAATTGGCGCGATATGGAGTAATCCTTCCCACTGCAACAAACTATTCAGCGTTTTCCTCGCAGGCTTCCGATATACTCTGTGCAACAACTCACACGAGCATGCTATTCGTCGTTCTTCCAGCCGATTGCGTCCAGCCGCATGACGTGATTTTCGACCTTGCGGAGGAAGTCTGATGAGTGCTCTTCTATCGTCGACGTTGCAAGAAGCGCCACAGCGCAATTTTCCTCGGCATCCGATCAGCGTGCCTCTGGACTTGATTGTCTTGCGGTCCGGCGTTCCCGAAAATTTGCCGGGGCGTTGCACTGACATCAGCGAAGTCGGAGTGGGCGCGGTGATCGCGGGAGAAATGGCCGCAGGCCAGCAAGTGGCCGTCGAACTGCGACTCCCAAATGTTGGCGTGCCGGTGCGCGCTCGCGCGCTGGTGCGTTATCAGTCGCAACTTCACTGCGGCCTGGAATTTGTCGGCCTGCCTGCCGAACAGAAAGAGATGATCCGCTACTGGATTTACCGCTCCGCCACAAAGCCTCTCGATTTCAAAGATCTCAAAAAAGTGGACTTCAAAAAGGATGAGAGCGCTGGGCTGACCAAGAACGAAGCGCACCCAGCCACGGGCGAACCGGTGCCCATGCGACGGCGGGGGGTTCACGTTGGACGACGCGCACTTTATATCGTGATTGCCTCCATGCTAGCTCTCGCCGCCCTGGGATGGTGGGAGTGGCAGAGATCGTGGAACGAACTGGAGAGTCGACCCACGGTCGAAGATTCGCTGCGAGTTTCTTCCGAAACCATGGAGAAAAGAATTATCACGAAAGTGGAACCGATCTATCCAGAAGCTGCGCGCATCGCGGGAACCGAAGGGCGCGTCGAATTGGGAGCGATGATCGGGCCCGATGGAAGCGTGGAGCGCTTGTGGGATATCTCAGGCCCACCCATTCTTGTTCAGTCGGCGACCGAGGCGGTGCGCTCCTGGAAATTTGAACCGTATCTCTCAAGCGGCAAAGCGGTTGAGGTGGAGAGCAGGATCGTGGTCGAGTTCCGTCTGAAATAGCGAAGCGTCAGTCGGTTTTTTCCGCCTCGACAAAGCTCCAATGATTGCCCGAGGCCATTGTTCGCGCCACGGCAATTCGAGCAAGAATTCGCGCCGGCTGCCCTGACGAGCGCCTCAGGCGACGGGACTTTGATTCCGTGGCGCGGCCGAAATTGCCGCGGTGCGGATTACCATCCGATCCTGCTGCATGCTCTCCCTCGGCGTCCAACCCAGCAGGTTGTAATAAGCCGTTTCAATCGAGTGGGCGATTTCGGGCCACAAATACTGGCCCTGTATCCGCTCCCGTCCATGCTTCGCAGACTCGCGTCGAAGCTCGGGATTGTGGATGAGCAAATTGAGTTTGCTCTGCAAGTCCGCTTGGTCGCCTTCGCGAAACGTGAAACCCGCACTCTCCACGACTTCAACATTCTCCGGGATGTCGCTCGTCAGCACGCAGACGCCCGCTGCCATGGCGTCGAGCAGCGCCAGCGACATGCCCTCGATTTTCGACGGTAATACGAAAATAGCAGCATTAGAGAGAAGTTCGTCGAGCTCATTTCCTGAGACCCACGGCAGGAAGCGAATCTGGTCAGATTCATGGCGGCGCAGGCTCTTTACGTAAGAATCGGAGTGACTCGATCCGCCGGCCAGCACAAGTTTCATGAAAGGATGAAGGCTTCTGAAGGCATTGATCAGGAGATCGCAGTTTTTTTCTGGAGAAAGCCTACCCAGATAAAGTACGTAGTTGTCGGGTAGAAGATCCCATTCGATGAGCTTTCGCGGTAAGCGCCGGGGCGCCAGGGTAGCTCCATTAGGCACGTAGATGGTCTCATGGTTGTACTGTTGGCGGTAGTGTTGCTGCAACGTATGCGAAACGACCATAGTGGCATCCGGCAAAGTAACCGCGGCCGCTTCTCCCAAACGTAGCACGCGCGACGCGAACCAACCCCACTTGCCGCGTTGCCAATCGAGACCCTGCACGGTCACGATAGTCTTCTTGCCAGCCAGCCGCGGAAGAAAAGAAAACAACGCCGGTCCGAGGCAATGGTAGTGAACAATATCGTAGTCCGCCGTCATGGCGTGCACCGTGCTTAGCAGAGTGTGGACGAAAGTTTCCAGATGTTTGGAGCGGATCGTTGGCAATCGGAGCACACGTATGCCGTTGCGCGTGGTCATGGCAGGAGTGAAATAGCTTCGGCAATAGACGGTGACATCATGTCCGAGCCGGGCGAGTTCGTGGCCTGCTTGCTCGTAGTAGGATTCGATGCCGCTATATTTCGAGACCAGCCCTCGACCGCCGATGAAGGCGACACGGACACCACGGGGCGGCGCAACGGCGGTTGCCAAAGGGAAAGACAAAAGCTTTTTCGGCGATGCGAGCCGCTGATAGATCTCAAGCAGCTTCTCCATGTGTTGCCCGGGGTCGTGGTGATTCTTAACTCGACTGCGCGCATTCGCTCCCATCTTCTCGATCAGATCAGGCCGGTCAAACAGAAAACCTATGGAATGTGCGAATTGCTGCCGGTCGCCATCCCCATACAGCAGGCCTGTCACGCCATGCTGGACGAGTTCGCGGCGCGAACCCAGGTCGGAGGCGATAACGGGACGCCCCCACGCATAAGATTCGAGAATGGATTTCCCCAAAGTTTCGTAGGCGTGCGAGGGGAACACGGAAAAGCTGCAGGCGGCGATGAGTTTTTGCAGCTTTTCGCCATGTACCATTCCCGCGAACAAAGCGTTCTGCAGGTTTAGCTCACGCGCCAGCGCTTCCAGTCGCGGGCGCTCAGGACCGTCTCCTGCAATTACCAGAGGAATGTGCGGCAGTTGTGCCATGGCGCGCACCAGTTCATAGGCACCTTTCTCGGGAGAAAGCCGGCCAAAATAAAGCACGTAGCCTTCGTCAGTTTTCAGCTCTCCGTCTGCGGGCAGAACCTGGAAATGCGGCAGCACTTCGATCCGTTCCGCTGGGAACCCGCCCGCGATCAACTTGGCGCGCACAAATTCGCTGGGCGCAAGGAACAAGTCGACGCAAGATTGATAGGTTTTCAGCCACTTGTGCAGATACGCTTCGGCCGCCAGCACCACCGCGCTGGAGCGCGGCCCCTTATAGCATCCTTTCGTGACCGCATTGTGGAAGGCACCTTGAGCGCACTCTTCGCAAGGCCGCCCATCGGCCACAAAGTTGTAAGTAGGACATAAGATTTTGAAATCGTTGAGGTGATAGAGCACCGGAATTTTCTGGCGTTTAAGTTCCCACAAAATCGATGGTGACAAGTGGTGGTAGATGCCGCGAACGTGAGCGAGGTCGGGCAAAAAATCGGCGAGGCATCTGCGCATGGCGCGGCGGGCCGATGGCGAATAGAGAGCGTGCGCTGCCATCCTGATCTTCTTCAGGAAGCCCGCATTCGGATCCTTGAAGTCAATTTGGGGCAGCAGATATCTCCGGCCGGGGAATGCAGGCTCCCGGCCGTGGTCCATGCCAAACAGAGCGGTTTCGTGGCCGCGCCCATCCATTCGCCCGATGAGGTCGAAGAGATATGCTTCTGTGCCGCTAAACGGATAGTTGTACTTGTTGCAATACAGTATGCGCATAGTCAGGTTCCGATCGGGGAATGCGAGCCAGAAATTGCTCCGCAAAATCGCGAACATTTCGCTCGCGATTAAAGGACGCAGCAATACTGGCCGCGGCCGCACATTGGATTGTTGACAGGGAAGCCTTGTTCGCCTCAATCCAACGCACGGCGTTGACGAAATCGGGCAAAGAGCCGGGCTGATACAGAAATCCAGTGCGCTTGTGCTCGACCAGTTCCGGAATTCCAGTGATCGCTGGAGCGAGCACGACTTTTTCGTGAGCCATGGCCTCCATCAAAACCACCGGAATCCCTTCACTTTGGCTGGTCATAACGATCAAATCGGCGTAGCTGTAATAACCCGGCAGTTCGACGCGCGGAACATGGCCAATCAGATAAACGTGGCCTTGGAGCCGCAATGCCGCGATGTGCTTTTCGAGAGCCGGACGTTCCGGTCCTTCGCCAACGATCCAGCAGATAAAGTCGAGCCCCCGGTTGCGAAGCGTGGCACAAGCTTCGATGAGAAAGGGATAGTCCTTGACGCGATGCAGACGCCCAACGGCGAGGAGACAAAATCCTGTAGCGCTTGCGACGCCGGCGCGATCACTAATGCGAGAAGGAGCCACGCAATCGACGCCCAACCGTTGCACCATAATTTTGTTTTCCGGCGTGGAAGGGTATTTGCGAAGAATGTATTGACGGTTGTATTCGCTGACGGTCACGCAGAACTCGCAAGCGCGAAGTTTGGCGGCAAGCAGGTCGGCGCGCCGAAGCAGATCGGAACCGTGGAGGGTGAAGCTGAAGCCGATGCCAAGCAGGCGCGCGGCAGCCAGCGCCATCCATGAAGCGAAGTAACCGTGATGAGCATGGATGTGCTCGACCTCGAGCCCTTCCAATTGCTCCGCCAATGCGGCGCCCATCAATGTATGAGCTAGGGCACGCAGTCGGAGAGTTGGCCGAGTTCCTCGCTCCCAGAGCAAAGGCCTCAGGATCTGCCAAAGGTCGCGGCGACTGGTAACGAGCCGGCGAGTTGCCCGAAGCAGTTCATCATCACAGAGCGGCTGAAAAAAAAGCGTCTCTTTCCAGAAGGCGCGTTCCGCCAGACTGAGACGATTCGGCGCGCCCCGTTTACCGCTGCAACAGACTACTCGCACACCGCGCCGCCTTAATTCAGTGATTTCATCGATCACATAAGGTTCAAGCGGCGAAGGAAATTCATTCGCTATGTAAGCAACGGTGGTCATGCGCGAGATTCCTCAGCGGCGCAAAGCATTCCCGCCACGGTGAAAACGAGCCCAATGACGAACTGGTAAGCCATGTCGACGAAAAAAGCGTTCAGGAGGTAAACCCCGAGCAAGACCGGCCACACTTTGCGGAGGGCGGCGACCGCCTCCCTCTCGCCGGCAGAGCGGTGCCAGGACAAACGGAACAGGTTGAAGAAGAGAATGCAGTACAGCGCCAAGCCCGGTACACCAAATTCAACCAGCAACGCAAGGTAGGTATTGTGAACATAGAAGGTGCGGAGGTGATACCCCTCCATGCGTCGGCCGAGCTCGGCATACATATCGCGCGCCGGCCAGCCAGTAAACGGCCGCTCCAGAAACATCGCCCAGCCCGCGTCGTACACGGCCAGGCGTGCCTCCACCGGCCCGCGTTCACCGGTTCGATCCCCGAGAGCAGTTTTTAACGAGTGATTGCTGAGGGCCATTGCCAGGCCGAGCACGACTCCCGCAGCTGCCAATAAACTGCACGCCGCCAGCAGTCGGCGTTTGAGCAGCAGGAACCCGAGAGCGATAGTCGACGCCGCGAACGAAATCCAAACCGCCCGCGTCATCGTAGCAAGCACCGCCAGAGGCAGAGCCAACCACAATGCCTTGCCGATAACTCTGCGCCCAACCGGAAACGCAAGCACAAGAATCCCCAGGATGTTCAATGAGACGCCATTAGCCACCGCCTGCAGAAATGGGCCGCGAGCACGGTCAGGATGAAATCCGAGGCTTTCGTCGAGAATGAAACGCGGAAAGACGAGCGACCGGGCATCCGCCAAAAAAGCAATGGCAATGAATACCAGGTAGGCGAGCGCAAGAAGGATGAATATTTCAAAGTGCCTGCGTTGCCCGGCGCCTCGAAAAACCAGCACGGCAATGTGAAAGAGGGCAAAGGGAACGATGTACTTGCTCGCAATAATGCTCCAGATTTGTGGGTCGAACGGTTCGCGCAACACGCGCAACACAGCCAGGGCCGTGAGGCCGAGCATGGGCAAACTAATTCCCGCGAAAAATGGGATCCTGTCGCGGAGCGCCATAGTGCGCAGCACAACGAAAAACACCAAAATGCCAAAGGCGATTCGGTCGGCGTAAAAGGAGAACAAGTCAGGCGGCCGAAATAAGAAAACGGTCATCGCCGCCACATACAGAAGGGAAGGAAATGCCAAACCAAAATGAAGCGGACGCAGCAGCAACCCAGCGCCGCGCCAAAGCGGGTTGTTGTCCCGATTCCAGGTTAGAGTGCCGCTGCTCATAGCGTAGGTCAGGTTCCTTCCGGCGAGAACAACACCCGCACGGTGCTCGCGAGGATGTGCAGGTCCAAGCGCAGGCTCCAATTTTCGATGTAAGTGAGATCGAGGTGCATGTTGAGCTCGAACGATGGACAGTCACGCGCCGTAATCTGCCACAACCCCGTGATGCCCGGTTTCACATCAAGGCGCCGGAACTGGTGCAGTTCGTAATGGTTGACCTCATCGATCGGGTGAGGCCGCGGGCCAACCAGACTCATTTCGCCGCGCAGGACGTTCCAGAGCTGCGGCAGTTCGTCAAGGCTGAAACGACGCAGGATGCGCCCAATGCGGGTAATCCTGGGATCGTTATCAATTTTGAAAATCGGCCCTTCTCGCTGGTTGCGCGCGCGCAGCTCCTCCTTGCGGACTTCCGCGTCGCTCACCATGGAGCGAAATTTGTAACAGCGAAAACGGCGGCCCTTGGCGCCGGTCCGCTCCGCTCCGTGGAAGATGGGTCCGGGTGAGTCCAGCCGGATGAGCAAAACCACGATCGCCATGAGAGGACTCATCACCGCGAGACCAAGCGCCGCGCCGCTGATGTCCAGCGTGCGTTTGAAAAACAATGGTGCGCTGAGCACAGGCTCGCGATGAAGGGTAACAACCGGCACTTCTCCAATGCGATCAATAGCCGAGTCCGGCCATGGCCCCGACGGCAGATCGGGCACGGCGCGAATGTCCAGATGATTACGAAATGCGACCTCGGTGGCTTCTCGCGCCAGGGCAGGCTGGTTTGGTAGAGCGACAATCACTTCATCGATGAATTCGGAGCGAGCGAGCCAATCCAGATCGGCGATTCGCCCTAACACGACCGGCGAAAGCGGCAGTTTGTCATCAACGAAGCCGCACACGGTTGAGCGCCGGAGAGGGTCATTGCGCAATGCCTCGGCGATAGATCGCGCGATCGGGCCGGCGCCAATGAGGAGGATTTTGCGGGATTCCGTTTGGCGTCGCCGCAGCTTCCATTGCATCTGCCGCAATCGGCGCAACAGCGCGAGGGCGGCCAGGCTGCTGGCAAATATCCTGGCAGCGGCGAGCGCATGCATTCCGTCCCATGCGGCGATGTAGACTAAGCTGGTCGCGAACAGGGTCGACCTCGCTAGTGCTCCGACGGTCCCGTCAGGAGACGGATCCCCGGCGCGTTTGTAAAGACCTTCCGAGAGCCCGAACAGCATCGCCAAACCAGCAAAAATCGGTAGGTAAACCCACGGCAAACCCCAAGCAGGAGAGAACAGCGATAACCCGCCTGACACCGCAACAAGCACTATTAAGTCGCGGCCATCAGCTCACCAAGCGTGAAACGGTCAACGGTGGTTCGAGAGGGCAGCGGATGAGTGGCAGGGAGAATTCGTCTTGGCGTGGTCTGATCGGTCGCGTCCAAGTGTACTGCTATGCGGCGTTTCGACTGCCTCGAATCTCGGAGGCTGCAGAGCGGACGTCCCAAGAGTCATGCGGGCATATTTCGAGGGGCCATCTTTAGGTTCGGTATCCCAGACTCGGCTTGTGGTCAATTCGCCCATAAAATTCACAAACTCCGGTAGAGGCCCTGAGGCACGGGAAAACGGCGCTCGGCCAGGACTGTCCCCAGTAGCGGGACCTGAGCCTTGGCAAGCTGATCCTTGATTTGAGTGGCGACGAGTCGCCTGGTTTTGTTCGCCGTCAGCACCAGCACGAGTCCGTCGCATGCCTGGCCAATGCTGGTCGTTATCCATGAGACCGGAGCGCAACACAAAATCGAGAAGTCGAATTCCGTCGTGCGTTCGCGAAGACGGGACAAGTCCTGATCGGTGATCCGCGTCCCAGAGGCGTCCGGCAGCCAGCTTTGGCGGGGAACCATCCACAGTCGTGGTGCAATCGGCCAAGTCCCTTCCGCGCGATTGGGCGAGGGAAGCCCTAACTGTGTTTGCAGCGACACCGCGTCCGGCTGGGCATCGATGAGCCCTACGTCGTAACGGTCTTCTTGAGCGAGAGCTGTGGCGATCTCGAAACAGAGTGTCGCAATCTCAGTGGTTGTTTCCATCGTAGAGAAACCGACGTGCCGTACCGGCGTCGTTTCACGTCCAAAAAAAAGTTGTTGGATTAGCGCATGGATTTGCTCCTCGTGAAGCAACGCCATTGGAGAAAGCGTTTCACGCTGACTGCGCACGCCAATCGGAGTTACGGTTTCAGGCTCCGCAATCGTCGGGTTCTCGACAATGACCTCGCGTAAGCTGTTCACGGAACCACCACCTTCGGCCCTCTGAGCCGCCAAGTAGAAGCGCGCCGAACCTTCGACTGAGAAGCTGGTAGCCAGGCGAGCACAGGCACTTCCAATAGGCCGCGGGCTTCGTCGGGTGTGCGAATCGTCGGGTCAAAGTACTCCGCCGTAAAGGCAGTGCCTACGCTGAACACTGTTGCGAATCCAAAAGCCAGCAAGAAATAAAGAAGCAGCGGATGAACGGGCAAGGCCGCTGCGACAGGAGGCTCCACGATGGCCACATTAAGAATGCGCCGTTCGTCGAGCGCGTCCCCGATCCGCGCTTCCTCCCGTTTGTGGAGATGGAGCAGGTAGTTGTCTTCGTCGGCCTTCTGCGTGCGCATCAGATCCTGTTGATCCATGGCGTCCGATTGCAAACGCTCGGCGACTGCGTGCAGCGATGCAACCTGGGCGGCGGCATCGGTTTGCCGGGCCCGCAAACCGTCCCACGCCACCTGCGCCTTTTCCAGTTGCATTCGCGCCCACTCGTAGTTCGGATCCTTGTCGCTGGTCTCGTCGCGCACCGGGGTAAGCGCTTCGGCGGCGATCGAAGCTTGGGTTGCCGCGATCTCTTCTTCCACTTCCTGCACCAGTCGGTAGGAGGGCGCAAAGCGGCTCCGCAGTTCGGTGCGTTTGAGTTGGAGCTCTAATAGATGTGTTTTCATCTTTTCCAGAGCTTCGGGATTATCCGCCCAGCGCTTCAGCGTGACCGAACGCGCGGGAAACAACTTGAGCTGTTCCTCGAGAGATGCAATCTGCCGTTCCGTGTCGGTTCGGTCCTGGTCGATTTGGCGATAGGCCGCGTCTGCTTCGCCCAATTTCTGGAGCGCTATATCCCGTTCGAGCGCAGCCGAAATTACCCCGCGAGACCGCGTAAAACGCACCAGGTCCGCTTCGGACTGATGCAGCCTCTTTTCGTAGGCGCTAGTTTGCAAATCAAAGAATTGAATCTCCCCAGGTGGTCTTTGGAGATTCGTGTGTCTCCGGACGTAGAGCGAAGCGAGCGATGACATCACGCGAGCCGCTCCATCTGGATCGGCATCCTTATAACTGACTTGGATCAGGTTCGATTTTTTCAGCGACTCGACATCCAATCGGCGCGACAGTTTGCGAACCGCATGTTCAATTTCGGAGGGACGCTCGGACTCCGGAGTATCTGCGGGAACGAGTTCCGCTGATTTCACTACTTGCTTGAGCAGATCTTCATCGCGCAGCAGTTCGACTTCGGAATTAAGTTCTTCCTCGGTAATATCCGGGCGGGTGAAATCCATGGGGCTGGCCGGTTGAGAAGAGGCGACAGGGTCATAGCGCCCGCGGCGGAGCAGAACCATGAAATGCGATTCGTAGCGCGCCGAGAAAATCACGAACAGCATCGTTGCCAGCAACACCAGACCAAAAGAAGCGGCAACTAATCGCGGACGCCTGAACAATGTGGCCGCAAGTTCGCGCGGCGTAGGCGTAACACTGGCGCGCGAGTTTACAATCAAGTCGGCGGACATGGGTCAATACAGCGAGCAATCAGACCCGGCGAGATCTTAGGGAATCCGCCAGATTTTGGTGACGCAAGTGAACGCTGCCACTCCCTTCTGCTAAACTGCAATGGATTGACATACCAACTCATGGAGTTGGTCGGAACAAACTTTCGAATCTTCGAAATTCGGCTCTGCGGCACATAGATAAAGTCACCCGGCTGAAGGTGGAAATCTTCACTGAGGTCGTGAGAATCCAGCATCTTCTTCGAGTCGATCACATGAGTTTCGGCAACGTACGCGGAAATCCGGCGAAACACGACCACTTGCGAATGCCGCGCTTGCTGCGTAAAACCGCCGGCAACCGCCACCGCTTCCGCCACGGTCAAGTCTCCGCGTAGCTCATATTTCCCCGGCCGCGCCACTTCGCCCGAAGCCATGAAATATGGCTTATCAAAATCCTTTAAGGTCACGGTGATCTCCGGCTCACGCAAAAAGCTGCGATATGCCCCGACAAGCGCCTGCTGCATCTCGGGGACTGTGAGCCCTTCCACGAACAGCGTGCCCGCACCTTTCAGTGCCACGAAGCCGTCCGGTTGCACGGTTAATATCTGATTGAAGTCTGGAGTGAAAGTGAAATTGACATCTACTATGTCCGATTTCGAAAGCCGATAAAGCGGATGGCGCTCCCCTCCGAATGCAGGATCTCCCTGGCCACCCACTTTCCCGGGTTGTGTGATTGCTCCGTCGGCCGACCCCACCGTGCCCGGCCGGCCCTGCCTCTGCGAGCTCTCCGCGCCAGCGATCGTCCCGCTGGCCGAAGCAGAGTACTCAGGCGCCGGCCCAGGCAGCGGTGCAGCTTGCTGGGCGTTGGCGATCACGGCTAGCTGCAGAATGAGCGTGCTTGCAGCCTGCAAAACGACTCGTTTAGTAAATTCATTCATCTCCGAACTCTCACCGTTGCTCATCCGAGCGGCGAACTATTGCAGCTCAAGTTTCTGAGCTGTTGGCCCGAAGGTATCGTTGTGCGCAAGGCGCAACAAGACTTGCAAAGTACTGTCCACTGCGGTGCATGGCACCTTTCTCCTATCGAAACGGCGATGATGCTGGAATGGGCCGCCAGAGTGGCGGTTAGAGTCCTCCGTGCGAAACCGGCGGAAGCCTATTGCCATAAAAGTTGTGCACCAGGGTAGCTCTCCCAAAGTAGACGGCGGCGGGCGGATTCATCACCAACAGCGTGTGATGGGGGCTACATACGGCGAGTGATGGGGGCTACATACGGCGAGTGCAACTTGGTTGATGATAAGAAAGTGAATATGACTCGCACTCCAAAACAAGCCGCACCCTTACCCGCCGTCCAAGCCGAAGTAATACAGGTCCTAGTCGCCGATTCCGGTGCTATCCAGTCTCAACTTCTGGCTCGGGCATTGAAAACCCGCCGCGACTTCCAGGTTTCCGCCGTCGATTTGGAGATGACGGCGCTACAAAATTTCCTGCAATCCAATCATGCCGATGTGATCCTGATTGCCGCCAGTCGCCTTCCCGATCTCAGCCTGCTGCACTGGCTGCGTCTCTCTTATCCGAGGATGTCTTCCGTGTTGCTAGTCGACACCGACGAACGCGAACTAGTCGTCAATGCCTGCGCGCCGGCGCCAAGGGTATTTTTCTTTTCTCCCAAACCCCTTTTCCCATGCTCTGCAAGTGCATTCAGTGCGTTTTTCGCGGCGAGGTTTGGATCAACAGCCAGCAGATGAATTATGTTCTGGACGCGCTCTCCGAGGTGCCCACCCTGCGTGTCGTCAACTCCAACGGCAGGTTTTTGCTGACGCCGCGCGAAGAGCAGGTGGTCGCTCTCGTCGCCGATGGCTTGACCAATCGCGGAGTCGCAACCGAGTTGGGGCTCAGCGAGCACACCATCAAAAAGTATCTGCTCCGCATCTTCGACAAAGTGGGAATCTCCAGCCGCGTCGAACTCGTTCTCTACGCCATGTCGCATGGCGAGCGCCGCCCCTCAGAATGGATGCCCGGCAACAGCAACGCGTCTGCATAGAACGAAGGTGCGACGTACAATGGCGCCATGCGGAACAGCCAGGAGATCGCGCGGTGACCGGCGCCGAGCCGTCGGCTCCGTCCCAATCCAAAGTAGCCCGCCGCTGGACCGTCATTGCCTCAGGATTGCTCTTGCTGGCGCTGGCGCTGGTCGTGATCTACACGGCTCCGAATGCTTTCTATAGCCCTGTCGCCCTGGTCACAGTCGCCGCCATCGGCCTGGCCGCACTGCTACTCCAGGTCTGGTTCCGCCTCGATCTCCCTAACATTCACTCTCCGCTCTGGCTCAATGTACTCGGCATAATGTGCGCTCTGTTGTCGCTGTTCGCGAACAACCTCCGCATGAATGCAAGAATGCTCGAACTGGTGGCATTTACCGCCGTGATTTGCTTCGGCATCAGCGGATCGCTCATCCTCCGCGCCTTGCGACGTCGCGTGCCTGCGCCGCCATCGACTGCAACCGAGTAGAAGACGCTGTTTTAGGCAGCCAAGGCCGGGCTATACAATTCCATCATGCGCGTCACCCTATTCGGAGCCTCAGGTCTGCTCGGCCGGGAACTGGTCCAGGAGCTAAACGCCGAACAACTCACCGCGCTCTCGTCCAAAGACGCCGATCTCCGCGACCACGCGCGCGTTCAATCCGTGATTCAAGATTCGCGCCCCGACTGCATCATCCTCTCTGCCGCCTACACCGACGTCGATGGATGCGAGTCCAACCGCGATCTGGCCTTCGCGGTAAATTGCGATGGCGCGATCAACGTGGCTGAGGCCGCCCGCGAGGCAGGATCGCGATTAATCTTTCTCAGCACCGACTATGTTTTCGATGGCACGAAACGATCACCCTACGAAATCAGCGACCCGAGAAATCCCACCAGCGTTTATGGCGAAAGCAAAGCGCGCGCCGAGGAGCGTCTGCTCGAAATTCTTCCCGACGTTTGCATCGCCCGCACCTCATGGCTCTTCGGCCACGGAGGCAAATGTTTCCCCGCAACAATCTTGAAGCTGGCTTCGACTCGCCCCGAGATTTCCGTTGTCAACGATCAGCGCGGCAGCCCCACCTTCACCCGCGATCTAGCCAACGCTCTCGCCAAACTCGCTCGCGCGAACGCCAAAGGCATCGTGCACCTAACCAATTCCGGCAACTGCACCTGGTACGATTTCGCCGCCCAGATCGTGCAAGCCGCCGGTCTGTCAACCAAAGTCAACCCCGTAACCACCGCCGAATTCCCCCGTCCAGCGCGCCGTCCCGCCTACTCCGTCCTCTCGCCAGATAGCCTCCAAGCCTATAACATTCACATGCCGGAGTGGCAAGACGCATTGCGTCGCTATCTTGCGAGCGGCGCAAAAAAATAACGGGCCGGTTCGCTCGCACTGTCCAACTCCCGCCCCAGTGGTTTATCCTTTCCTTTCTTTTTCGTCGCATTTTAGTTCGTCACAATCGAGGATCAACCGTGAACAAGCGCCTTCTGCTCGTCTCGCTCTGCATTTTGCTTTTCCCCTTCGCACTCTCCGCCCAGCAGTACGACCCGGCGTTGTATCAGGAACTCCACTGGCGCCTGATCGGCCCATTTCGCGGCGGCCGCACCGTCGCCATGGCTGGCATTCCCGCTCAGCCAAACGTCTTCTACATGGCTCCCAACAACGGCGGAGTCTGGAAGACGACCGACTACGGCCTGACCTGGAACCCGATCTTCGACAACCAACCGGACGACCGTCAACATTCCGGCTCCATCGGAGCGCTAGCCATCGCGCCCTCGAATCCCGACATCATCTACGTAGGCAGCGGCGAAGGCCTGCGCCGGCCCGATCTTTCCATAGGCGACGGCATGTATAAATCGACCGATGCGGGCCGCACCTGGCAGCATCTCGGCCTACGCGATGCGCAGCAGATCGCATCCATCATCGTCGATCCCAAAGATCCCAATCGCCTCTTAGTCGCCGTCCAAGGCCATCCTTACGGCCCAAACTCCGAGCGCGGAATCTACCGCTCGCTCGACGGCGGCCAAACCTTCCAAAAGGTCTTCTACAAAGATGAGAACGTCGGCGGAATGGATCTCCTCTTCGATCCGCGCAACTCCCAAGTCATCTTCGCCAGCATGTGGTCCTCGCGCCGTCCCGTGTGGACCACCGGCGGCGGCTACAACGGCCCCGGCAGCGGCCTCTACAAATCCAGCGACGGCGGCGATCACTGGCAGCAACTCACCAAAGGTTTGCCCGGCGAGACCGAAGGAATTGGCCGCATCGGACCCGCCATCTCTCCAAGCGATCCCAATCGCATGTATGCCTGGGTCAACGCCAAGACGACCGACGCCAAGAAGGGAAGCGGCATCTATCGCTCCGACGATGGTGGCGAAAGCTGGCAGCAGGTCAACGACGAAGACCGTATCCGGGGACGCGGCGACGACTTCGGTTGCGTCCGCGTCGATCCGCGCAATAAAGATGAGATTTACGTCGCCAACACTTCCACCTATCGCTCCACCGACGCAGGCAAGACTTTCACCGCCATCAAAGGAGCCCCCGGAGGCGACGACTACCACACCATCTGGATCAATCCCGACAATCCCGACATCATCGCCATCGCTCTCGATCAGGGCGCGACCATCAGCGTCAATGGCGGCCAAACCTGGAGCTCCTGGTACAACCAGCCAACCGCGCAGTTCTACCACGTCATCACCGACAATCAGTTTCCCTACTGGGTCTATGGCGGCCAGCAGGAGAGCGGCTCAGTCGGCACTGCCAGCCGCAGCGACTTTGGCGAGATTACGTTTCGCGATTGGACGACAGTTGGCACCGAAGAATATGGCTACGTCGCGCCCGATCCGCTGCATCCGAATCTCATCTACGGCGGCAAGGGAACAGTCTTCGACCGCAACACCGGCCAAACGCGCAACGTCGAGCCCGTCGTTCTCCGCACCGGCAAGTATCGCTTCAATCGCACCGCGCCGCTGATCTTCTCGCCATCCGATCCGCATATCCTTTATCTAGGATCAAACGTCATCTTCTCCACGCGCGACGGAGGCAACAGTTGGAAAGTCATCAGTCCTGACCTGACGCGCGAAGATCCCGGAATCCCCGCAACGCTAGGCCCATTCGCCGCCGACGATCCAGCCAAAGGCAAGCATCGCGGCGTGGTCTATTCCATCGCGCCGTCGGCAAAAGACGTAAACCTGATCTGGGCCGGAACCGACGACGGCGTGATCCAAGTGACGCGCGACGGAGGCAAGAACTGGAAAAACGTCACTCCTCCCGAGATAACTCCGTGGAGCAAGATCGCTCAGCTGGACGCGTCGCACTACGATACCGCAACTGTCTATGCCGCAGTGAATCGCTTCCGGCTGGACGACCTGCATCCTTATATCTATCGCACTCACGACGGCGGGAAAACTTGGCAGAAGATCGTCAGCGGCCTGCCTGATAACGAGCCGGTCAACACGGTGAGAGAAGATCCCGAGCGCAAAGGACTGCTCTTCGCCGGCACCGAACGTACTGTCTACGTGACTTGGGACGACGGCGATCACTGGCAGTCATTGCAGCGCAATCTGCCGCCAAGTTCGATCCGCGATCTAGTAGTCCATCATGACGACGTAGTCGTCGGAACTCACGGCCGTTCATTCTGGATTCTCGACAACATCACACCGCTGCGGCAGTTCAGTCCAGACGTTGCGAATGCTTCCGTGTATCTTTTCAAGCCGCAGCTAACCTATCGCGTGCGCCGCAACAACAACACCGACACGCCATTGCCTCCGGAAGAACCCGCAGGACAGAATCCTCCCGATGGAGCGATGATCGACTACTGGCTGAAAACGCCCTCTGATGGCGCGATCACGCTGGAAATCGTCGATGCGGCGTCAGGAAAGGTCGTTCGCCATTTTTCGAGCGCCGATAAACCCGCGACAGTCGATCCAAAAAACTTCAATGTCCCGATGTATTGGGTGCGCCCCGCGCGAACGTTGTCGGCCGCCGCGGGCATGCATCGTTTCATCTGGAACATCGCCTATCCAGCGCCCGACGTGCTCTCGCGCGACTATCCAATTTCGGCGATCTACCATGACACTCCGCTTCACCCGCTGGGAGCAACTGTTCTGCCTGGACACTACAAAATCACGCTCACCGTCGGCGGCCAGAGCTACACCAAAATGCTCGACATAAAAATGGATCCGCGGGTAAAGACGACGCCCGTAGACCTGCGCCGTCAATTCGAACTCGACCGAAAAATTGCCGACGCGCTGCACAAAGACTACGAAGCTCTCCAGCAGTTGCGCAGCCTGCGAGCGCAACTGAAGACGCCCACCAGCGCGCCCGATGCGATCCAGAAAGCGGCGACCGATCTGCAAGCGAAAGCCACAACCATAGAGGGCGAAGGCGGCGGGTACGGCGCGCGCTTCCTGAGCACTCCCGAAGGCCGCACCTTGTCCCGCCTCAATAGCGGTTTCGGCGCACTGGTAAGCGCTCTAGATACCGCCGAGGCCGCCCCCACCACCCAGCAAGTAGAGATGTTCGGCGAACTGAACAAAGCGCTAGAAGAGCAGCTCTCAGCCTGGACCGAACTCAAATCGAAAGACATTCCAGCGCTGAACGACCAACTAAAGAAAGCAGGATCGCCGACGATCGATCCAGAGAAACTAGCTCCAGGCGCATCCAGCGAGGAGGAAACAACCACCCAAGATCGCGACCAAAACGAAGAATAGAAGAATAAAGGGTGTCATCCTGAGCGAAGCGGCTGCTTAGCGAAGCAGCTGCGTAGTCGAAGGACCCCTATTGTGTCATCCGGTCTACGTCGCCTTCGGATCTTCTGTCTTCAGATCGCGGAGCAACTTCTCAAACCCCTTCGCATAGGGGTCGTGGTTCTTCCAGTCGCTGAAATCGGGAATGAAGTATTCGCGAATCTCAACCGCCAAATCCTTTCCTTCGTCTGCATCGAAGAGCTCCCAATCCCGAATCGCCTCAAACGAAACCAGGCGAACAGGGAACAGCACACGCTTCCTCTCCGTCCGCTCCCGCTTGCGAGCCTTTCTGATTTCCGTCTTCACCCATTCGCTGCTCATGCTGCTAGGCGACAGAATCAGGAGCAGCCGCTCATACCTCCGTATCGCTTCGTCGATTTGCTCATGAAGTTTCTTACCGCCCTGAACATTGTGCGGAGCGAACCAGCAGCGGACCCCTTTGTTCTGCAAATCCGCGTACAGGCGGTCGGCGAATTCCTGATCTTTGGTCGAGTAGCTGATGAAGCAGGAATAGAACTCAAGCGACTTCCCGGTGAGGGACCCCATATACTCAATAAAGTTTTCGGGAACGCCGGCCCCGCGCAAGAATGCCAACGGAATCTTGCCTTGGGAGCGGTAGATCGTGTCGATGCCGATCATCGACGGACCGCCATGCCGCACAGTCTCGAGGCCTTTCGTATTGGCTAGATCGTTGTCTATGAAAGTCGTCCTGTCAATGGTCGTCCACGCCAGGTTCGCCCCGTCGAGGTCTGCCCCGTTGAGGTTCGCCGCGATGAGGTCCGCCCCGTCGAAGTTCGCTTGGCTCACGTCCGCCCTCCTGAGGTTCGCACCCTCGAGGTTCGCTGCAGTGAGGATCGCTCCTCTGAGGCGCGCCTTGTAGAGGCTCGCTAGAGTGAGATTTGTCCTGCTAAGGTCTGCCCCGGCGAGGTCCGCCCGCCCAAGGTCTACCCCGCCTGAGTATGCGAGCTCGTCGATTTCCCACCCAACCTTGGGTAGGAGTCTGTGGAGGTTGACCTTGCCAAGATCCGCCCCGCTGAGATCGGCCCCGCTGAGATCTGGGACTACTATGGCGTTCGACAACCTCCAGCCATTCCAAGCCTCAACACCCTCCCTAAGTTTTGCGAGATGTTCACCGTTCGCCATGGCGCCAGCCTTTCATTGGCGCTCATCATATCCCGCCTTGACGAAGGCAGTAAATCGGCTAAGGGGAAACCATCTGGAGCTATGCCGGAAACTCCCGCCGCACATACTCCATAGCCGCCTCGCGCGACCCAAGTCTTCCCTCCAACTGCGCATCCTCCACCGCTCCCAGAATTTCCTTGAACCGCGGTCCCGGCTCATACCCCGCCTCAATCAAATCGCGGCCCGTGATCAGCGGAGCAGGCTGAATCGCCTCAGCCGGCATCGATTGCAATTGCTGGCGCACGTATTCATACGCTCCCAGCTGCCCGTGGCTGGAGAGGCTGTCCAGTCGGTGCAGTTCCATGTGCTCGTCGAAGGCGGGCAATCGCAGCAATTTCTTGAGCGTCGATTGATTCATCTGCTGCACCTGGCCAAAGCGCATGTGATGATCTACGAGCGCAAGAATCTGATCGGTGTCGTCGTTCGAGAAGCGCAGCCGGCGCAGGATTTCCGCGGCCATCTTCACTCCCACATCGACGTGGCCATCGAAGCGTATACGGTCGGGCGCCACGCGGAAAGTGGGCGGCTTGCCTACGTCATGCAGCAGCGCTCCCCAAGCCAGGGTCTTTGAAATAACACCGGAGGCGCCGGGTTGCAGCTTGTCGAGCAAAAGCAGCGTGTGCACAAAAACATCGCCTTCGGGATGATACTGCGGCGGCTGCTCGACTCCTTTCATGGCGGCAATTTCGGGCAGAACTTCTTGCAAGAGGCCAGTCGTATCGAGTAATTGAAACGCCCGCCGAGCGTGGCCTTCGGTCAGCATTTTGGTGAGTTCTTCGCGAATGCGCTCGGCGGATACCTGGTGAATTTTGCTGGCTAGCTTTTGAATCGCGCCCAGAGTCGCAGGTTCGATCTCGTAATCGAAGCGCGCGGCAAAGCGCACGGCGCGCAACATACGGAGTTTGTCTTCGGCGAAACGCCGCTCGGGGTCGCCAATGGCGCGGATGATTCCGGCTTTGAGATCGGCGCGGCCGCCGACGAAATCGAGAATCTCGTTGGTGGCGGGATCAAGCATCATGCCATTGACAGTGAAATCGCGCCGCTTAACGTCTTCGCGAGGATCTTTGGTGAAGCGCACTTCATCAGGATGGCGCCCGTCTGAGTAGCCAACGTCAGAGCGGAAGGTGGCGACCTCGATTGCGCCACGGTGATGAGCGGAAGTTTCCTCAGCGCTTACCGAAGTGCTCGTCGCCGCATTGTTCTCCGCATAGGGCACCAGCACGACTCCGAACTGCTCGCCGACTGCATAGGTCTGCGGAAAGATTTGCATGACCTGCTGCGGAGTCGCGTCGGTAGCTACGTCGTAATCGGCGGGCTCGCGGTTAAGAAGAAGGTCGCGGACGCATCCTCCGGCGAGATAAGCTCGGTGGCCGCGCGCACGCAAGGTGCGGATAATCTCTTCGGCGAATTGTCTGGCGTTTGGCAAAAAGCACTCTGCATTCAGCACTCAGCACTCAGCATTCAGTAACAAGCAACCGGAGCGCTCGAGGTCAATTCGAAATCGTCTAAACTGAAGAGCTTGAGCTAATAGCTAAGAGCCAACAGCTCACAGCCAAATGCCAATTATGCCTGATGCGTACATCCTCGGCATCGAAAGCTCCTGCGATGAGACAGGGGCAGCCGTGGTGCGCGCCGGGAGCGAGATTTTGTCGAATGTCGTGGCCTCGCAGATTGCCACGCACCAGCCATACGGCGGAGTGGTTCCCGAGTTGGCATCGCGCGAGCACCTGCGAGCGATTGTTCCGGTGGTGCGGCAGGCCCTGGCGGAGGCGGGACAGACCTACGCTTCGGTCGACGCGATTGCGGTGACGCAAGGACCGGGGCTGGCCGGCGCTCTGCTAGTTGGCATCAGTTTTGCCAAGGCGCTGGCATTTGCGCTCGATAAACCTTTGATCGCTGTGAACCATCTCGAGGGCCACATTCACGCCGTCTTGCTCGAGCAGCGGCTCGGCGGAGAAGGTGAGCTGAATTTTCCAGTACTCGCGCTGGTTGTGTCAGGCGGACACACGCACCTTTATCTGGCCGAGGAGCGCGAGAATTTGTGGACCTATCGCAACATCGGCCACACGCGCGACGACGCTGCAGGAGAGGCGTTCGATAAGGTTGCGAAGTTGCTCGGGTTAGGCTATCCGGGCGGCCCGATCATCGACCGACTCGCAGCGCATGGAGATGCTCAAGCAGTGAAGTTTCAAGCTTCTCAAATCAAACACCGCGACCGTCGCGATCATCGACAAGACACGCGACAGGGCGAGGAAATGCAACCTCCGGCGCAAGCCGTTGGGCCAGATTTTGATTTTTCTTATAGCGGAATCAAAACGGCAGTTTTGCGTTACGTCGAGACGCACGACCTGAAGCCGGCGATCGCGGCGCGGCGACAGGCGCTGGCAGGAATCAGCTCGCCGACGGTAGAGGAGTTGCTGAAGGTTTGCGATCGGCAAACTCTTAATCTGATCGCGTCTTTTCAGCGGGCGATGGTCAATGACCTCGTGGCCAAGACGCTCGCGGCCGCTCGGGAATATGAAGTTCGCACGCTTTTCGTCGGTGGAGGCGTGGCCTCCAACCGCGAATTGCGAAGCACGTTCGAGCGCGAAGCGGCCATGCAGGGATTGCCCGTTTATTTTCCGCCGCGCGCGCTTTCAACCGATAATGCGGCCATGATCGCGGCCGCCGCGTATCCGAAATTTCTGCGGCGTGAATTCGTAGCAATGGATTTTTCGGCCGACGCTGGGATGGCACTGCGCTGATCGTCGATATGCCCCTGTCGACAAAGGCAACTTCGAAACGTGCACTCCCGTCGCCTAATCGTTTACTCCGAACTCATTACAACGCGTTTTTCAATTTCTTTGACTTCTCTTCCACGCCGCGCGCGAGTTTTTCTTTGTGGGCCACTAACTTTCCAGCGATCGAAGTGTCCGCCACGCCGAGAATCTGCGCCGCGAGAATACCTGCATTCGTGGCGCCGGGCTTGCCGATAGCAACCGTTGCCACCGGAATGCCGGCCGGCATCTGCACGGTTGCAAGCAGCGAATCCATGCCTTGCAGCGAAGTCGATGGAATGGGCACGCCGATCACGGGCAGCGTGGTGTGCGCCGCGATCACGCCCGCCAGATGAGCCGCTCCGCCCGCGCCCGCAATAATCACACGGATACCGCGCTGGGCAGCCTGCCGCGCGTACTCAGCGGTGCGATCCGGCGAGCGATGCGCCGAAGTTACGTCCATCTCGTAGGCGATGCCAAATTCGTCGAGAGCCTTGCCCGCCTCGCTCATGATCTCCAGGTCAGAGTCACTGCCCATTACGATTGATACTTGTGGTTTAGCCATCCCCGCCCTTCTATCTATGAATGTAATACTGGACTTCCGGACTCCCACCGATCAGGCGCAAACTACTTCTTCTTCAGCGCCCGCGCCGCAATGTCCTTGCGATAATGCGCGCCGTCAAAACTAATCTTCGCGCAAGCTTCGTACGCACGCTCAACCGCTGTCTGCAATTCTGCGGCCCGCGCCGTTACGCCCAGCACGCGCCCCCCAGCTGTGTAGTAAGCCCCATCCCGCTTCGACGTCCCAGCGTGAAAGACTTTCACTCCGTCGAGCTTCGCAGCATAATCGAGTCCGCCAATCTTCTTCCCCACCTCATAGCTTCCTGGATAGCCGCCCGACGCCATCACAACGCAGACCGCCGCATCGCCTGACCATTTAAAATCGCCGTCGCTGGTGCGGCCGTCGATTGACGCCTCCATTGCCTCGAGCAAGTCGCTCTCCATGCGCATCAAAATCGGCTGCGTCTCCGGATCGCCAAAGCGGCAGTTGAATTCAAGCACCATCGGTCCGCGCGCCGTCATCATCAATCCGCAATAGAGAACACCCTTATACTCCGCTCCCTCGGCCTTCATGCCAGCGACGACAGGCCGCGCGATATGAGTGATGAGCCAGTCGCGCATCTTGTCGTCGACTACGGCCGGCGTAGTGTAAGCGCCCATGCCGCCGGTGTTCGGTCCGGTATCGCCATCGCCCGCGCGCTTGTGATCTTGCGCGGCAACCAGCGGCGCCACGCGCTCACCGTCGCTTACCACCAGAAACGACAGCTCGTCGCCTTGGAGAAATTCTTCCAGCACGACTCGCAAGCCCGCTTCCCCCAGCATCCGTCCGCTCAACATTTCAGCAGCGACGCTCGAAGCCTCATCCTTGCTCTGCGCAATCACCACCCCCTTGCCGGCAGCCAGTCCATCGGCCTTCACCACGATCGGAGTATGAAAATGCGGCAGCGCTTCGCGCACCTCGTCGGAAGAGTTGCAGATCGCATAATGCGCCGTCGGAATGTGGTGGCGTTGTAGGAATTCCTTGGCAAAACTCTTGCTAGTCTCCAGCTGAGCCGCAGCCCTGGTAGGGCCGAAGGCACGCCAGCCGCGCCGCTTAAATTCGTCGACCACGCCGAGCAGAAGCGGCAGTTCCGGCCCGACCACTGTGAGATCCGGTTGAATCTGGTTGGCCAGCGCGACCATGGAGTCGAGGCTCTTGACGTCAACCGCGACGCACTCCGCATCGTCGGCGATGCCTCCGTTGCCCGGCGCGCAGTAGATTTTCGTCACCCGTGGCGATTGCCGCAGCTTCCATACTAAAGCGTGCTCGCGCCCGCCGCCGCCGATGACCAGGATTTTCATAATTCAAACATTCAAGCGTAGGGGCGAACGGAGACGATGTCAAACGAGAGATTGCAGAGGTCAGATTGAAGTTAGGGGAACTCATCATCTTCCGCGAAAGCTGTCTCACCGCTCGAGATGGAACCTCTGCGATCTCACCTCTGCAATCTGACCTCTGACCTCTACAATGTTTCATTAACTGTGCTTAATCCCGCCGTATAATCTTTCCACGTGATAACCGTTTCCAAAGAGGACTACCTGAAGGCGATTCTCGGCGCCGAGAGCGAAGGTGAGACGGTGATCTCCGCAACTCTCGCGCACTGGCTCAAAGTTTCGCCGCCGGCTGTGACGATGGCAGTGCGAAGGCTAAAGAAGGACGGACTGGTCCGCGTGAATACCGACGGCCGCGTTCGCCTGACCGCTGCCGGACGAAAGATTGCCCGCAAATTGACAGTTCGTCACCACCTGATCGAACGCATGCTCGCCGAAATTTTCGGGATGGAATGGTACAAGGTGCACGACGAAGCCGAGCGTTTGGAGCACGCTGTCTCGCCCGATTTTGAAGCCAGGCTGCTGGCGAAACTCGGCGCTGGAGTCGCATGTCCGCACGGCAATCTGTCAGAGCTTGAGAGTCCCGCGAGCCGCCGCCGTCGTGGATTGCTCCTACTCGCTCAGGCCGAGCCTGGACAGAATTTTCAGGTGAGCGGAATCTATGAACGCGACCGCCATCTGCTCGAGTTCCTGGAGCAGCGGGGCATTCGTCCGGGAGCCAAGATACACGTCGCCCACCGCAATTACGACCAGACTCTGACCCTGACCACCGGCGTAGGCCGAGTTTCCCTGGGGTTATCTGCCGCGGAGAAGGTGTGGGTTAAGTCGGCGGATGGCAAGGTCGCTGCGAAAAGTTAGATATTGAGCCATATCAACGATCCCGTAAGCTGTCGCCATCCGAAAATCTAATATCCGTAATCGCAAAAGCAATTAACCATAGTTTATTTGCTGAGGTATACTTAGGCTAATTGTCCGCCGAGCGAATGCTGCCTCTCGCCTGCGTCAGCTAATGAAAGATCGAAATACAACGTCGGAGCGCGGAGGCGAAAACCCTCCACGATCTATCGCCCTCCGCGATCCCGAATCGAATAATCGAGTGTCTTCTGCGGGCGGCGTCGTCATTACCCACGAAGATATCGATCGCGCCCACGACCGCGAACAAGTCTCAGCGACGCGCGCACGCCGCGGATTCCGTCCCCGCCTCCGGTTGTTCTGGCTGCTCATCGGCCCCGGCATTCTTGTCATGCTCGGTGAGAATGACGGCCCCAGCATGCTCTCGTATGCCGCGACAGGCGCCCGATTTGGCGTCGGTTTCTTCGTCCCCTTCGTGGTGCTCACCTTCCTCATGGCCTGCGTGGTGCAGGAGATGACGGTGCGCCTCGGCGCGGCCACGCATCGCGGCCACGCCGAGTTGATCTTCGATCGCTTCGGCCCGTTCTGGGGCTGGTTTTCGATGATCGATCTGATGGTCGGCAACTTCCTGACGCTGGTCACGGAGTTCATCGCTATTCGCGCCGGTCTCGGATTCTTCGGAGTTCGGCCGGCAGTCGCCGTCCTTGGCGCATTGCTGGTTCTTTCCGTCGCGCTCATGACCCATCGCTACTGGACGTGGGAACGGATCATCTTAGGCGCCGCCATTTTCAACCTCGTCTTTGTGCCGGTGGCGCTTCTCGCTCACCCCCACTGGCACGAGGTGGCCCATTCATTGCTGACTTGGAAACCATTGCCCGGCGGTCTCACACAGGAAACTGTTCTAATCCTCCTCGCCGACATCGGAGCTACCGTCACTCCCTGGATGCTTTTCTTCCAGCAGAGCGCGATTGCCGATAAGGGCCTAACCACGCACGACATCCGCATAGGTCGCATAGACACAGTTCTGGGCGCGGCTTTGGCCACCGTGGCCGCGCTGGCAACGATGCTGGCGACCGCTCCACTGTTCGTGCATCACATGGCAGCGGCGAACTTCGAAGCCGCGGAATTCGCGCAGGCGCTCCAGCCATTCGTTGGCCACTGGGGTGCGGCATTGTTTGCGCTCGGCATCTTCGAAGCCGGTATGGTCGCGGCAATAACGATTTCAACTTCGTCGGCCTACGCCTTCGGAGAAGTGGCGCGCCGCCCCCACAGTTTGAATCTTCCCTTCAAGCAGGGCAAAGCGTTCTACCTCGTTTTGCTGATCGAAGCCGCGGCCGCTGGCGGACTCGTATTGATCCCGGGAATTCCACTGGTTTATATCGTGCTCCTGGTGAATGTGATCGCGGTTCTGGCGATGCCTCCGGCCCTACTTTTTCTGTACATGCTCGTCAACGACCGCGAAATCATGGGCGACCTCGTGAGCCCGTTGTGGGCGAATGTGCTGGCCCTGGGAGTCGTGATCATACTGGTCGGCGCCGGCCTTTTATTTGGCATCAGCGTGATCGCACCCAATGCGCTGGCAATGATCGGCGCAAAATGATCGGCGCAAAATGATTGCGCAAGATGATCGGTGCGAAATGATTGGAGCCACGTAGATGGAAAAGCATTTGGATTCCGTACCCGACCACGAAGTCAGCCGTGAAGAAATCACTTCGGTGATGACCGCGCTCGAGCCCGACCAACTGATTTTCGCCAAGGAGCACCATCATTGTCCGCGTCGGCAGCTTACGCCGACGGAGATGGTCATTTTCTGGGCGCTCAGAATTTACCTCGTGTTCATGGTGGGCGTGGTCGTCTATCAGATTTGGACGGGCGTGCGCTAAGAGTTATCTGGTCAGACTGCGGTGCGCTTCAACTGCAACAGATCCCATTGATTGCCATAGAGGTCTTCGAATACCGCGACTGTTCCGTACTTTTCCTCGATCGGCTCACGTATGAACCTGACTTTCCGCGCCGTCATTTCGCGGTAGTCTCGCCAAAAATCGTCTGTATGCAAAAAAAGGAAAACTCGCCCACCGGTCTGGTTGCCGATGCGACTGGCTTGTTCAGGGTTCGCGGCGCGGGCCAGCAGCAAAGTTGTGCCCTGCGATCCAGGCGGAGCGATCAGCACCCAGCGTTTGTCAGCGCTCAAACGAGTATCTTCGACAACCGTGAACTGAAGTGTGCCGGTAAAGAAAGCCAGAGCCTCATCGTAATCCCGGACGACAAGGGCGACATGGCCGAGGGACTGTTTCATAGGTGCCTACACTAAGCTCAGTTTAACGTGACGCACGTCACGTCATGACCCCACGAAAGGAATTACACTATAAGGCTGTGTTCCGCATCGCGCCGGTCCTGGGCCGGAGCTTCTGAAGGAAGGTCTGTATGTCATCGAATAGTTTTGGCGCGCGCGCAAATTTCAAAGTTGGCAAAAAGGAATACGAACTTTACCGCATCGACGCTCTCGACAAGCAGGGAATTTCCACACGCCATCTGCCCTTCTCGCTCCGCATTTTGCTGGAGAACCTGCTCCGCACCGAAGATGGCCGCAACGTGACGAAGGACGAAATTCGCGCGCTAGCCGCCTGGAACAAGAATTCGAAGCCGGAGAAAGAAATTGCCTTCACGCCCAGCCGCGTCCTGCTTCAGGATTTTACCGGCGTGCCCGCGGTCGTAGACCTGGCCGCCATGCGCGATGCCATGAAGCGCCTCGGCGGCGATGCCAAGTTGATCAATCCGCTGCAACCGGCCGAGCTGGTCATCGACCACTCGGTGCAGGTCGACGAATTCGGAACGCCCAACGCCTTCGACGTGAACGCGCTCCTCGAGTTTCAGCGCAATAAAGAACGCTACGCGTTTCTGCGCTGGGGGCAGACTGGCTTCCGCAATCTCGCCATCGTGCCGCCCGACACGGGCATCGTTCACCAGGTAAATCTCGAATATCTGGCGCGCGTGGTTTTTGTCCACGAAGAAGGTGGAAAGCGCATCGCCTATCCCGACACGCTGGTCGGCACCGACTCCCACACGACCATGGTCAACGGACTCGGCGTTTTGGGCTGGGGCGTCGGCGGCATTGAAGCCGAGGCCGCAATGTTAGGCCAGCCTGTATCCATGCTGATTCCACTCGTCGTCGGCGTGAAGCTTTCCGGCCGTCTGCGCGAGGGCACTACCGCGACCGATCTCGTTCTTACCATCACCGAGATGCTGCGCAAGCATGGCGTCGTCGGTAAGTTTGTCGAATACTTTGGCCCCGGCCTGCAAGACCTGCCGCTCGCCGACCGCGCGACGATTGCGAATATGGCTCCTGAATACGGCGCCACCTGCGGCATCTTTCCGATCGACAAAGAAAGCCTGCGCTACCTGAAACTCACCGGCCGCAGCGACGAGCAGATTGCGCTGGTCGAGGCCTACGCGCGCGAGCAGGGACTTTTCCACGATGCCAACACTCCCGAGGCCGAATACTCCGAGCTGCTGAGTCTCGACTTGGCGACCGTCGAGTCGAGTCTTGCCGGCCCGAAGCGGCCGCAGGATCGCGTCGTGTTGTCGAAGGCTGGCGAATCGTTTACTCAGGCGTTGCCCTCGCTCATCAAGCCGAAGGCCAAGGCCGCCGTTGCGGCTCCGGGCGACATCTCGGGAAAGCAACTGAGTAAATGGGAACAAGAGGGTGGTAATCCGGCGGCCGTTGGCGTCGAGGACCCGAACGTCCGCGAACATATTTCTGGCAATGGTCACGCCTTAAAACATGGCAGCGTGGTGATCGCAGCGATTACCAGCTGCACGAACACGTCAAATCCGTCGGTCATGATTGCCGCGGGGCTGCTGGCCAAGAAAGCCGTCGAGCGCGGTCTGGAAGTTCCGGCGACGGTCAAAACTTCGCTCGCTCCCGGATCGAAGGTTGTTCTCGACTATCTCCAGAAGGCCGGTCTGATGCCCTATCTGGAGAAGTTGAAGTTTCACATTGTCGGCTACGGCTGCACCACCTGCATTGGAAACTCCGGCCCGCTCCCAGTCGAAGTTTCAAAAGAAATCGACGAAAAAAATTTGGTCGTCGCATCGGTGCTCTCCGGCAATCGCAACTTTGAGGGACGAATCAATTCAGAAGTCCGCGCCAACTATCTGATGTCGCCTCCGCTGGTTGTGGCCTTCGCGCTGGCTGGCCGCATCGATACCGACCTGCGCAAAGATCCCGTCGGCAAAGGAAAAGACGGCAAGCCTGTCTATCTCGCCGACATCTGGCCTTCGCAGCAGGAAGTTGAAGAGACGATGGCAAGCGCAATTACATCGGAGATGTTTCGCAAAAGCTACGGCGAAGTTTACGCAGGTGATGAACGCTGGCGCAGTCTGCCCGTTCCGAAGGGCGAGACCTACGCATGGGAGAAAGACTCAACCTACATTCGGCAGGCGCCGTACTTCGATGACATGGCTCTTGAGCCGTCTTCGGTCGAGGACATCAAAGCCGCGCGCGTCCTGGCCGTGCTCGGCGATAGCGTCACCACCGACCACATTTCTCCCGCCGGCTCGATTAAGAAAGACGGACCCGCAGGCAAATATCTAATTGCCCATGGCGTGCAACCCGCCGATTTTAATTCCTACGGATCGCGCCGCGGCAATCACGAAGTCATGGTGCGCGGCACGTTTGCCAATGTCCGCCTGCGCAACAAAATGGTCAACACCGAAGGCGGATTCACTCGCCACTTGCCCGATGGCGCGGAAATATCGATCTTCGAAGCATCCGAAAAATATCATGCCGAAAAAGTGCCGCTGGTGATTCTCGCGGGCAAGGAATACGGCTCCGGATCATCGCGCGACTGGGCCGCCAAAGGCCCGCGGCTTCTAGGCGTTCGCGCCGTAATTGCCGAAAGCTACGAGCGCATTCACCGCTCCAACCTCGTAGGCATGGGCATTCTGCCGCTGCAATTTCTGCCCGGAGAAAATGCCGAGACGCTGAAGCTAACCGGCGAAGAAGTATTCGAGATCGCAGGTATTCGCGAAGTCGTCGAGAAATTTTCTTCGGGCCGCAAAATCACTGTGCGCGTCAAAGGCGGCAAGACCGCAGAATTTCAGGTGCGCGAATTTCAAGCGATCGTTCGTATCGACACTCCGCAGGAAGCGCTCTACTACGCCAACGGCGGCATACTCCAATATGTGCTGCGCCAGTTGCTCGCGGGGAAAGCGCAACCGGAGGCGCTCACGGTTTAAGTTGCAAGTTCTGTGATTTCCCATCCCACCACGGTTCCATCTGCGGGCATCACGTCCGCTACTCCAAATCGGAGAGTATTTCTCGGCATGAACTTCTGACAATAGCTTTACATTTTCGTGACAACTGGCTAAGCATTCTTGCGGTAAGGTTTCTTGGAACTACCGACTTACATCTCGATTGGGAGGTAGGGACAATGACCAGGAACATTCGCAGATTCATCGCAGCGGTGTTGCCAATTGTAGCCTTTGCACTGACGTCCAGCGCCGGCATGGCGCAGAGCTACAGCGGCAACTGGCCGATGACCGTAACCAAGGCGCGCCAATTCAACGGCACGTACTGCGTGACCCTGACCGACGATGGCAGCTACGGCTGGCCCCACAGCGGCGAGGCCGAGCTGGACGGCCAGAACGACCCTTATCCCGGCTATTTCACAGTCATCGATGGGCTCATCACCGTGACTTTCCCCGAACCGTCTGGCCCGGGCGACTGTTGTAGCTTCCTTCTGTTCACCGCTCGCGCCAGCGACGGCCACATCGGCAAGGGCGTCTTCAATTATGCCGGCGATGTCGACTATGGTGTACTGGCGGTCGGCAAGAACGGCGGCTGCTGAGGTCGTCAATAAGAGAATCAGGGGTGCCGCACTCATCCGCGTTCTTTCCGGATGAGTGGGCTATCGGCGCGGGAGGCGAAATCCCACTTAAGAAGGTCCTGACGTGCTGGAGTGTCTGGATCGCCTTTAACTTCACTCGGGCCGAATGCTACGATCCCGACCGGAGAGCCACGACTTTGTGCAAGGCGCATCCATTCACGAACATTTCCATCCTCAGGAAGAAGTTTACGAAGTGGTCGCGGGCGAACTTGAAAATTACGATCGACGGCGTGGCCCAGACTGCGAAACCGGGTATCGTGGCCATTGTGCCGAGCAATGCTCGTCACTCGGTGAAGGCTCTCACCGACGGCCGAGCGATTATCGTCGACTCCCCAGCCAGGCGAGATTTTGTCTAGCCCGCCCTTCGCCGGGAAATTCTTCTCGCGTGCTAATCTCAAACTCCCATGCCCCTCGCAGCCCAATACATCCCTGCGGCCTATAGCCTGACTGCGTTCGGCGTCTGGGGCGCTAGCGATTTTCTTGGCGGAGTCGGCGCCCGCCGCGCCAACGCGTTTCTCTTTACGGCCATCGTCCATCTCAGCAGCCTGGTCGCGGTCGGCGCAGTGGCGTTGATGATCGGCGGACCATTCCTCGGGCACGCGGCCCTAGCCTGGTCGCTGCTCGCCGGTGCTATGGGAGGCTTCGGTCTTGCCTTGTTCTACCGCGCGTTGGCCCAAGGCAACATGGGACTGGTCGCGCCTGTAGCGGCCGTTCTCGGGGCGGCGATTCCGACTATGGTCTCGGCTTTCTACGAAGGGTTTCCGAGCCGTCGTCATCTCCTCGGCTTTATTCTCGCCGGCATCGGCGTGTGGCTCATCTCGCGCACCGAAGCGGGCAGCGGCCGTCCCGAAGGCTTGGGCATGGCTGTGCTCGCCGGAATTGGCTTCGCCGGTTTTTATCTTTGCGCTCATCAGGCGGGCAATGCCTCGGCCTTGTGGATCGCGACCTGCTCGCGCGCCGGCTCTTTGTTCGTGACCGCCACCATCGTTCTATTCGGAAGGCATCTCCGCGCCGTGCCCGCGCCGGTGCTGGGGATTGCCTTCACCGCAGGCGTTCTCGACATCGCTGGCACCGTCGTCTTTATCCGCGCGTCGCAGATCGGGCGTCTGGATGATGCGGTAGTGATCAGTTCGCTCTATCCCGCCATCACCGTTTTGCTCGCGCGCATTTTTCTGCACGAGCATTTCAGCCGCGCCCGTACGATTGGCATGGTAGCGGCGCTGGCAGCCGTGCCGATGATCGCGGGGTAAAGGCTGGTGGCGAACCTGCGCCGTAATTGTACGGAACAAAATTCAGTAGTCGAACGTAGGATTGTGTAGGACGAGAGGCTCATGCGAACGCTTAAAATCACCTTGATTGCAACCTTGATAGCGACCGCTTTCGGCATATGGGCCGGGGGGTTGGGATTAATGCAGAAGATTTGGCCGCAACATCCTCAATTGGCTGGCTTCTTTCTCACCCTTGTCACCTGCATAGTGGTGCAAATCGCCTGGCCTAAAGAGTGGTTGGGCGGCCGCCACGACAAAAACTGACACCGACGGCGCTAGGCTGCTAATCTTTTCTCCGTGTCCCTCGTTGAAGTCCGCAACCTGACCAAAATTTTCGATCTTGCCGAATCCTCCTTCGGCAGCAGCCGCTCGGGCGAAGTTCGAGCCGTCGACGACGTCTCTCTCGACATTCAGCAAGGCGAAACCCTCGGCCTGGTTGGCGAATCCGGCTCCGGCAAGAGCACGCTAGGCCGCCTCATCCTCCGCCTCATTGAACCGACGTCCGGCTCGATATTCTTTGACGGCGTCGATCTAACGACAGCGAGCAACTCGCAATTGCGCCGCCTTCGCCGCGACATGCAAATCATCTTTCAGGATCCATTCGGATCGCTCGATCCGCGCTACCGGGTCGAAGACGTAATTGCCGAACCGTTGATGCTCCACCGTAACGTAGCCCGCGAAAATGAAGGTCGCGACGCCCGCCGCCAGCGCGTGCGCGAACTCTTGCGTTCGGTCGGAATGGACGAATCCGCCATGCCCCGTTACGCACACGAATTTTCTGGAGGCCAACGCCAGCGCATCGGCATCGCCCGAGCGCTCGCGCTGCGGCCGAAGTTCATCGTCGCCGATGAGCCAGTCTCCGCGCTCGACGTGAGCGTCGGCGCGCAGATCGTGAATCTTCTGCAACAATTGCAGCGCGATTTCGGCCTGACCTATCTCTTCATCTCGCACTCCATGCCAGTCGTCCGTTACCTCTCGACTCGCATCGCCGTGATGTATCGCGGCAAAATCGTCGAGATCGGCCCCACCGAGCAAATCACGCGGCAGCCGCAGCACGATTACACGCGCAAATTGTTGGCGGCCACGCCCGAAATGGCCATTACATGACTTACTGGCCTGAGGGGTCAGAGGTAAGATTGCAGAGGTAAAATCTCGCTTCGGAGCGTTTCAGTTTTTACTTCTGCAATCTGACCTCTCACCTCTGCAATCCTATCGTTATGATGTTGTTATTCCGTCGGAACGAAACTACAATTTCCTCCTGATTCCGGGAGACGATATGGCGACCAATCCCTCCGTTCCGCCGCAGCCATCGCAACCATCTCAGCCCATACAAGTGTCTCCGCAACCCGCAGCCTTGTCAGAAGGCCAGCGTCTCATCGGCACGTTTTTCTCGCCGGGCAAAACCTTTCCCGACCTGCGCAGAAATGCCAGTTGGTGGGCGCCCTTCCTGATCATTGCGATCGTTTCCATCTCCTTTATCTATGTGGTCGATCAGAAGGTTGGCTTCCCCAAGGTCGTCGAAAATCTGATTCAGTTGCAACCGAAGCAGGCCGATCGCATTGACCGGCTGCCCGCCGATCAGCGGCAAACGGTCATGCAACAGCAGGCGACGATTACCAAATGGATCGCTTACTCAGTTCCGGTTGTTGCGCTCGTGATCTACGCCGTCTTTGCCGCGCTTCTGTTTGCCACCCTCAAGTTTGCCGCGAGCGCCGACTTGAAATACAAAACTCTGTTCGCCTTGATTGTCTATAGCCGGTTGCCGCTGATATTTGGGCCGCTGCTGGCCATCCTCTCGCTTCTGGCAGGAGTAAGCAGCGATGGATTCAACCTGCGGAACCCTGTAGCAACCAATCCCGGATATTTCATCGGCCCCGATGGTTCGCCCGTGCTTCGCGCCCTGCTGACGCAGTTAGATGTTTTCTCCCTCTGGACGCTGATCCTGACCGCCATCGGCATCACCTGCATTAGCAAAGTCAAGCGCGGCACCGCCTTCGCCGTAGTCTTCGGTTGGTTCGCTGTGTATGTTTTGGGCCAGGTTCTGCTCGCCGCCGCCACCTCTTAGTGGTCACAGAACTCATGCACTGTTCTGACGTGGTGCTCATCGGCGGAGGCATTGTCGCCTCCAGCATTGCCTATCATCTAGTCGCCGCGGGCTGTAAGAACGTTCTTGTCATCGAGCGCGAGTCCGCGCAGGGCAAGGGATCCACCGGCAAGAGCATGGGCGGAGTGCGCGCCCAGTTTTCGACGCCCGTCAACATTCAGATGTCGCTTTACTCGATCCCTTTCTATGCCAGCTTCGAAGAGCGTCTCGGCTATCCCTGCGACTACCGCCCGCAGGGCTATCTTTTCTGTGCGACCAACGAAAAGCATCTGGCCTACCTCCGCACGAATTACGACAAGCAAGTCGCCATGGGATTGAAAAACGTGCGCCTCGTTGCAGGCGATGAAATTCGCGCCCAGTTTCCGCAACTTCGCGCAGATGACATCGTCGGCGGCAGCTTCTGCTCGACCGATGGCTTCGTCGATCCTTACAGCGCAATGATCGGCTTCATGATATGGGCCACCGAACACGGCGCAACGCTGTGGAAGAACACGATCGTTACGGGAATTGCGCGAAATACAGACGGCAGTTTTGCAGTGGCAACCACCGGAGACACCGTCTCCACGCGTACCGTCGTCAACTGTGCCGGAGCATGGGCGGCTCCGATCGCAAAAATGGTCGGCATCGACCTTCCAGTGGAACCGTTGCGCCGCATGCTGGTTCCGACCGAGCCCTTTGACCAGTTTCCGCACACCGCGCCCATGATCGTCGATATGTCCACCGGCTTCCACTTCCGTCCCGAGAGTCGCGGATTTCTATTGGCGTGGAACGATCCCGAAGAAACACCCGGCTACAAAACTGATTTCGATCTCGGCTTCATCGAAAAGATTCTGACGCGCGCCGCCGATCGCGTCCCCGTGTTCGAGAATGTCGCAGTCAATCCCAAACGAGCCTGGGCCGGCCTCTACGAAATGACGCCGGACCATCATCCAATTCTCGGCGAGTCGCCCGAAGTCCCTGGCTTCTTCTTCGCCAACGGATTCAGCGGCCACGGCGTGATGCACTCGCCGGCAACCGGAAAAATTCTGAGCGATCTGATTTTGACCGGGAAGACGGATTTGATCGACGCCTCTCTGCTCAATTTCTCTCGATTCGCCGCAGGGCGGATGATTCACGAGACGGCGGTGCTGTAGTCGCGACGCGATCATTTATCATCGCTGCGTCGAAGATCTTAACCTCGGCGCCACAGAGTTTCACCACGAGAAGTTCCTCTGTGAACCCTGTGGTTAACGCTTTTTCTTACCTCATGCCGCAAGAACTCAACTATTGGCTCACTACAGTTCAGATGCCAATCCCGCCCACGCAGCCGCTGCCCGAGGCCGCTGACATTGCCATCATCGGCGCCGGATTCACCGGCCTCTCCGCCGCGCTAGCGCTAGCAAAACTCGGAGCGAAGGTAATCGTCATCGAATCGCAAACGATTGGCTGGGGCGCAAGCTCCCGCAACGGCGGCATGGTGCTCACCGGCTTGAAGCTAGGCGTCAACCAGCTCATTTCAAAGTATGGACGCGATCTCACGCGCCGCATGTACGCCGCGTCGCTCGAGACCATCGACGTAGTCGAACGCATCATCAAAGAAGAAAATATCGCCTGCGACTTTGCCCGCACCGGTCATCTCGAACTCGCCTGCAAACAAGCTCACTTCGATGACTATGCCCGGCAGGTTGACGTGATCGCACGTGAATTCAATCACCAGTTGCGCATCGTGCCTCGCGACCAACTCCGCAGCGAAATCGGTTCCGACATTTATTACGGCGGCATGGTCGATGAAATTTCCGCCGCCGTGAATCCAGCGCGCTATGTTGCCGGCCTCGCAGCAGCCGCAATGCGCGCCGGAGCCCAGATCTCCGAGCACACACGCCTGCACAACATCCAGCGCCAGGCGCGAACTGGCGCTCCCGGGTTCCGGCTGAATACTTCTCGCGGCCCGATTTGGGCGCGCAACGTGTTCGTTGGAACCAGCGGTTACACAGGCGTGGCGACTCCGGCGCTGCGCAAGAAAGTCATTCCCATCGGGTCGTTTATTATCACCACCGAAGTGCTCCCTGACGCCCTCGCTCGCGAACTGAGCCCGCGCAATCGCCAGATCTACGACTCGAAAAATTATCTTTATTACTATCGCCTCACCCCCGACAATCGCATGCTGTTCGGTGGCCGCGCCGCCTTTTTCCCGGAGACCAGCCACACCATCCGCAAGAGCGCCGAGATTCTGCGCCGCGGCATGATCGAGGTCTATCCACAGTTGCGAGACGCTAAAGTCGAATATGTCTGGGGAGGCACGCTCGATTTCTGTTTCGACATGATGCCGCACGCCGGCCAAATCGACGGCATCTATTTCGCTCTCGGCTATGCCGGGCACGGAGTTGCCATGGCAACCTATCAAGGGCAGCAGATGGCGCAGTGGATCGCCGGCGGCAAAACTGACAACCCGTTCACCGAAATTCCGTTCCCCGGCGCGCCGCTAGGCCTTTACAACGGCACTCCATGGTTCCTCCCATTCGCCGGCGCATACTACAAAGTCTTAGACTGGGTATCGTAGGAAGAACAGGAAAAGCAGGAAGCAGGAAAAGCAGGTAACTAGTGACAGGAAAAGCAAGAAACCTGGAAAACGAAAATTTGCTTTTCCCGATTCCTTGCGTTTCCTGCTTTTCCTGTTCTTGGTTTTCCAATTTTTCCTGTCACCCGTCGCCTGCGACCTGATTCAGGAGGATTCCCATGTCCATCTTTGGCCTTATCGAGTACGCCGACGCCAGCCCGGAAGTGCGTGCCATCTACGACGACATCATGGCTACCCGCAAGACTGACTGGATCAATAATTTCTGGAAGGCAATCGCGCACGATCCCGTCATGCTCAAGCGCACCTGGGAAGACATTAAGCAGATCATGGCTCCCGGAGCGCTCGACCCGCTCACCAAGGAAATGATCTACGTCGCTGTCTCGGTCACCAATCAATGCGAGTACTGCATCGCTTCGCACACCGCCGCAGCGACGAAAAAAGGGATGACCAATGCGCAGTTCAAGGAATTGATGTCCGTGGTCGGCATGGCCAACGAAACCAATCGCCTCGTCGCCGGATATCAAGTCGAAGTAGACGAGCGCTTCAAAAGCAGGTCGTAGGTGTCGGGTCTAGCTTTTCCTAAGACCTGACACCTGTCACCTGGCACTTTTTCGCTCCCCGCCACGCTCTATAATCATCAAACGAACTGCGAAGATTTTCGAAAGAGGTGCGGCATGGTTGAAACGACGACGGCTCCGGTTGCCACTCACGGTTTTTTTGTCGACGGCAAGTGGCTGGAAGAGGGTGACATCGTTGACATCCGCGCGCCCTATGACGGCGCTCTCATCGCGCATATCCACCGCGGCCAGCGCATCCACGCCGAAGCCGCAATCGCCGCGGCCGTCAAGGCCTTTGGAACCACCCGCCGTTTACCCGCCTTCGAACGCCAGCGAGTTCTGCGCCAGATCGCGACCGGCGTCCATGATCGCAAAGAAGAGTTTGCCCACACCATCGCTCTCGAAGCGGGCAAGCCCATCAAGAGCGCCCGCACCGAAGTTGATCGCGCCATTTTCACCTTCAACATCGCCGCCGAAGAAACGGTTCGCAACTATGGCGAATACCTGCCGCTCGATTGGCAGCAGTCGACCGCCGGGCGCTGGGGCATCGTCAAACGTTTTCCGCTTGGGCCCATCGCCGGCATCACGCCTTTTAATTTCCCCCTGAACTTGGTCGCGCACAAAGTTGCGCCAGCGATCGCCGCCGGATGTTCCATGGTGCTCAAACCCGCGCCCGAAACGCCTCTCACCTCGTTGCTGCTCGCTGAAGTGATCCAGCAAGCAGGATGGCCCGATGGCGGCTTCAATGCCTTGCTGCTCTCGAACGAAGATTCCGGCCTGCTCGTCTCCGACGAACGAATCAAGCTCATCAGCTTTACCGGCAGCGCCGCCGTCGGCTGGGCGATCAAGAACAACGCGGGCAAAAAGAAAGTCGTTCTCGAACTTGGAGGCAACGCCGGAGTCATCGTTCACAGCGATACCGATCTTGCGTACGCTGTCGAACGCTGCGTCACCGGCGGTTTTAGTTATGCCGGACAAACCTGCGTCTCGGTGCAGCGCATTCTGGTCGAACACTCCGTCTACGGAAAATTCACCGAGTTATTGCTGGCCGCGACCGCCAAACTGAAAGTTGGAGATCCGCTAAAAGAGTCGAGCGACCTTGGCCCTCTCATTCGCGAAAGCGACGCTATCCGCGCCGCCGAATGGGTGCAGGAGGCGGTGCGGGGCGGCGCGCGCCTCCTTTGCGGCGGCAGCCACAAAGGTTCGCTCTTCGAACCGACCATACTCACCGGCACCAAGCCCAATATGAAAGTGAATTGCCAGGAAATTTTCGCGCCCGTCGTGACCGTCGAGCCCTATGCCGACTTCGCCTCGGCGCTGAAACAAGTCAACAGTTCCGCCTACGGCTTGCAGGCCGGACTCTTCACCCGCGATGCGAAACTAATTTTTCAGGCCTACGACGAATTAGAAGTCGGAGGCTTGATCGCCGGCGACGTTCCCACCTTCCGCATCGACCACATGCCCTACGGCGGCATTAAAGATTCCGGTCTGGGGCGCGAAGGCTTGCGTGACGCAATTCACGAAATGACCGAACCGAAACTCCTGGTCATGAACCTGCGTTGAAATTTTCATCACAGCGTTGAATTTTCATCACTCCAAAGATAATTCCTAGAAACATAATTCACGACGTTTTACTCTGAGGGCTCTTGCATTGCGCTCGGCGTGAGCCGGAAGAATAAATGTCGTCGGTTGTTTGCAAAATGTGCTCGGCGCGAAATGACATCCCAAATCGGCACGAATAAAAACTGCGCAACCTATTCCATTTTCCGAGTAGCTGATATACTCTCCTGTTTCAGTAACGCGCGTCACTGTCGCATGTGACGTAAATCATAATGCGTTCAGCCGGGTGCGGCGCGAGCCAATCTCGTATTTATTAAATTTCATAATCAATGCAGATCTTTCCTCGCAGCAGCAATGCCATTGCCCGGGCCTCTCTGGCCCTGGTGGTTCTTGCCGTCGGCGGGCTGGGCTGGGTTGTGCTGGAGCTCGAGCGCACCCCCTACATCACCAATGCCGGAGTTCGCAAAGCTCAGCCCGTGCCCTTCAGCCACGAGCATCACGTCACCGGCCTCGGCATCGATTGCCGCTACTGCCACACCTCGGTTGAGACGTCCAGCTTCGCCGGAATTCCTCCCACCAAGACTTGCATCAACTGCCATCAACAGATTTGGACCAATGCCGCCTACCTCGAACCGGTCCGCGAAAGTTACCGCACCGGCCATTCGCTCGAATGGACGCGCGTCAACCAGCTGCCCGACTTTGTCTATTTCAATCACAGCATTCATATCAATAAAGGTGTCGGCTGCAACACCTGTCACGGCCCCATCGACCACATGCCGCTGACCTACCAGTACGCGTCGCTGCAGATGGAATTCTGCCTCGACTGCCATCGCAACACCGAAAAATATCTGCGCCCGCGCGACCAGGTCTTCAACATGCGCTATGAGCCGCCGGTCGACGACCCGCTGGGCAAGAACGCAGTCGCTTTTAACGGCAAGAACTACAACAACCAGATCGAGCTAGGCAACGCCTTGAAGGAAGCGTACCAAGTGCGCTCAGTCAAGGACATCACCAGTTGCAACACGTGTCATCGGTAGGCAAGGTTTTTACTGAGAGCTGACAACTGAGAGCTGATAGCCGATTCATGAGCATCGACGAGCACAAAACGAAACCGGCCGCTGCGCCAGCCGCTGCGAAATCTGACGTATGCCCCACCAAGCGCAAGCAACTCGACCTCGCGACCGTACGCGAGCAGATCGAGGATACGACCGGCCCCGAATACTGGCGCAGCCTCGAAGAGCTGGCCGGCAGCGAAGAGTTTCAGGAGATGCTGCACCGCGAGTTTCCCAAGGGAGCCTCCGAATGGCTCGACGGTTTTTCCCGCCGCGGATTTCTCAAGACCATGGGCGCCTCGCTCGCGCTCGCCGGCTTGACCGGCTGCACGCGCATGCCGAACACCGAGATCGTGCCCTACGTGCGGCAGCCGGAAAATGTCATCCCCGGCCGCCCCAAGTTTTACGCCACCTCGCACACCCTAGGCGGCTATGCCTCGCCCGTTCTGGTAGAGAGTCATCTCTTCCGGCCGACAAAAATCGAAGGCAATCCGCAGCATCCCGCGAGCCTCGGAGGCACCGACGTCTACGCGCAGGCCTCGATTCTCGATCTCTACGATCCCGACCGCGCGCAAGATATCACTTACCTCGGCGACGTGCGCTCGTGGAATGCGTTCATATCCGCAATCAGCGGCCCCATGATGGCAGAGAAAAGCCTGGCCGGCGGCGGCGTTCGCATCCTCACCCAGACCGTCTCCTCGCCCACGCTGGCCGCGCAGATTCGCGATTACCTCGCTGCGAATCCGCAAGCCAAATGGCACGTCTACGAGCCCATCAACCGCGACAACGTCGTCGAGGGCGCGAAGCTGGCCTTCGGCGAGCCAGTCGAAACGCGCTACGACTTGTCGAAGGCCGATGTCATCGTTTCGCTCGACGCCGATTTCCTCTACGCCGGATTCCCCGGCTCCACCCGCTACACCCGCGACTTCGCCGCCCGCCGCAATCCCGACGCGAACATGAACCGGCTTTATGTCATCGAGAGCACGCCGAGTTCGACGGGCATGAAGGCGGACCATCGGTTGCCGATTCGAGCGGCAGACATTCTCGATTTCGCGTCGAACCTCCATATAAGTCTGACGGCCGAGATTGACAGCAATACGAAGTTTGTCTCTGCGCTGGTAAAAGATCTGCAGTCGCACAAGGGGTCAAGTCTCATAATTGCTGGCGACCACCAGCCGCCGCCTGTTCACGCTCTGGCGCACTTCATCAATCAGGAACTTGGCAACGTCGGCAAGACTGTTTTCTATTCCGAACCCATCGACGCCAATCCGGTGAATCGCGCCGAGTCGCTGAAAGCGCTCGTCGACGACATGCATGCCGGCAAGGTCGACGTGCTCTTGATTCTCAGCGGCAATCCGGCCTACGACGCGCCTGCCGAACTCGAATTAGCTTCATTGCTGAAGTCGCCATCCGTGGCAACGAAAATTTATCTCGGCTCCCATCGCAACGAAACTGCCGAGCTTTGCCAGTGGCACGTGCCCGAAGCCCACTATCTCGAATCTTGGAGCGATGCCCGCGCCTACGACGGCACCGTAAGCATCATTCAGCCGCTCATCGAGCCACTCTACAACGGCAAGAGTGCCCACGAAATCATCGCCGTTCTCGCCGGAGACTCCGCCGCTACCGGCCACGATCTCGTTCAAGCTTACTGGCAGAAGCAGCACACCGGCGCTGACTTCGACACTTTCTGGCGCAAGTCGCTGCACGATGGGTGGGTTGAAGGTACGACGTACGCGCCCAAGCAGGCAATCGCGAAGGGCGTGGGCAACGAGAATACGCCCCGATCAACAACGATGATGACCATTACCTCGCCTTCCAGGATCGCTGGAACCGAGCTCAACTTCCGCCGCGATCCCTCGATCTACGATGGCCGCTTCTCGAACAACGGATGGTTGCAGGAACTCCCCAAGCCGCTCACCAAGCTGACCTGGGATAACCCGATCATGATCGGCCCCGCCATGGCCGAGCGCCTGAAGCTGAATTTCAAAGACGTAGCCGAACTCGAATTTAACGGCAAGAAAGTAAAAGGCGCAGTCTGGATTCAAGCCGGCCATCCCGACAACTCCATCACCGTCTTCCTCGGCTACGGCCGCACGCGCGCCGGCCGCGTAGGCAGCGGCGCGGGCTTCGATGTTTATCCGCTGCGCACGAGCCAAGCTCCATGGTTTGCCGACGGCGCCAAGTTAACCGCCACCGGCGAAACCTATAACCTCGCCAGCACCCAGGGTTACCAGACAATGGAGACGCCCGACGGCAGCGAGCGTCCGCTCGTCCAGGAGCGCAGCCTCGCAGAGTATAAGAAGGAACCGAATTTCGCGAAGAAAGGCGAGCCCAGGCCTGACCTTACTCTCTATCCCGGCTTCGATTACTCGAAAGAGGCTTACTCGTGGGGCATGGCGATCGACCTGAACTCCTGCGTCGGATGCAATAACTGCATCATCGCCTGCCAGTCGGAAAATAACATTGCCGTCGTCGGCCGCGAGCAGACGCTCAAAGGCCGCCACATGCACTGGCTGCGCGTTGATACCTACTACAACGGCCCGCGCGAAAATCCCAAAGGTTTCTTCCAGCCGCTCCCGTGCATGCAGTGCGAGAACGCGCCCTGCGAACTGGTCTGCCCGGTGCAAGCCACGCTGCACAGCAGCGAAGGCCTGAACGATATGGTCTACAACCGCTGCGTCGGCACCCGCTATTGCTCCAATAACTGCCCCTACAAAGTTCGCCGATTCAACTTCCTGCTCTTCCAGGACTGGGAGACGCCGCAATTCAAGCTCATGCGCAATCCGGACGTCACGGTACGCAGCCGCGGCGTCATGGAAAAATGCACTTACTGTGTGCAGCGCATCAGCGAAGCGCGCATCGACACAGAAACTGCAACGGTGCGCGAAGGCAAAGAAATTAAAATCGGCGACGATCTGCAAACCGCCTGCCAGCAGTCCTGTCCGGCAAACGCAATCGTCTTCGGCAACTTAAACGACCCGAACAGCCAGGTAAATAAGTGGAAGGCGCAGTCGAGAAATTATTCGCTGCTAGGAGAACTGAATACGCGGCCGCGCACAACCTATTTGGCGGAAGTGCGCAATCCGAATCCTGAGTTGGAAGGAAGTTAGAAGCAGGTTAGAGGCAAGTTAGAAGAGAGTAACAGCGACTTAGAAGTATCCGCGGAGCGCAAGTAAGGCATGGCTACGAACACGCAAGTACCCGTGGATGACAGGCGAGTTCCGGTAATCGCGCCGGGGCACACCTTCTCCACCATCACCGAGAAGATCAGCAACATCGTGCTGACCCGCCCCATCTCTCTCGGATGGATCCTCGGCTTCCTCATCGTGTTCGGCATGATGAACATGCTCATGCTGGCGCTTGGTTACCTGTTCATCAAAGGCACCGGCATCTGGGGCATCAACATCCCCATCGGCTGGGGATTCGCCATCGTTAACTTCGTGTGGTGGATCGGTATCGGCCACGCCGGCACGCTGATCTCCGCGATTCTCGCGCTGCTACGCCAAACCTGGCGCAATTCGATCAACCGCTTCGCCGAAGCGATGACGCTCTTCGCCGTGGCCTGCGCCGGCATCTTCCCGCTCGCTCACACTGGACGTCCCTGGCTCGCCTACTGGCTGTTTCCTTATCCCAACACCATGCGTTACTGGCCAAACTTCCGCAGCCCGCTGGTGTGGGACGTCTTCGCGGTTTCGACTTACCTGACGATTTCGCTCGTCTTCTGGTTCGTAGGCTTAATTCCTGATCTCGCCACCTTGCGCGATCGCGCTGAGAAGCCGTGGCTCCAGCGCACCTACGGATTGCTCGCCATGGGATGGCGCGGCTCGGCTAAACACTGGCATCGTTATGAGACGGCGTACCTGCTTCTCGCCGGACTCGCGACGCCTCTGGTGCTCTCCGTTCACACCGTCGTGAGCTTCGATTTTGCCGTCGGCATCGTTCCCGGATGGCACACCACCATCTTTCCGCCGTACTTCGTTGCGGGCGCCATCTATTCCGGATTCGCCATGGTGCTCTGTCTAGCGATCCCGATTCGCGCCATCTACAAGCTCGAAGATTTCATCACCATGCGCCACCTCGAAAATTCGGCCAAGGTGATGCTCGCCACCGGCCTCATCGTCGCCTACGGCTATGGCATGGAAGCATTCATGGGCTGGTATAGCGGCAACCAGTTCGATTCCTTCCTGCTCTGGAACCGCCTGCACGGGCCCTATCGGTTCTTCTACGCGGCGTTGCTCGCCAGCAATATTTTCATTCCCCAGGTTTTGTGGCTGAAAAAGTTTCGCGTCTCGACCGGTTGGCTCTGGATCATCTCGTTCGTTGTGCTCTGCGGCATGTGGCTCGAGCGCTTTATCATCATTGTCGTCAGTCTGAGCCGCGACTTCCTGACTTCTTCGTGGGGCCAGTACTATCCCACCAAGTGGGATTGGATGACCTTCTTTGGAACCATTGGATTATTCCTGACCGGCATGTGGCTCTTCGTCCGCGTCCTGCCCATGATTTCCATCTTCGAGTTGCGCACCTTGCTGCCGGAGTCGCACGCGCATGAGGCAACGGAGGTCAAACAATGAGCGATCTCTCCGTTCATTCTCCGATGGCAAATGCTCCGATCCCCGAGAATCCCATCTACGGTTTGATGGCCGAGTTCGATTCAGCGCAGGAACTGCTCGATGCCGCCCACAAGACGCACGAGGCCGGCTATCACAAGCTCGATGCCTATAGCCCGTTCCCCATCGAAGGACTCGCCGAGGCCATCGGCTTCCATAAAAATCGCGTCGCCCTCGTCGTCCTCATCGGCGCCCTGGTCGGCGGAATCTCCGCCTTCGCGTTCCAATACTGGGTGGCTGTGATCACCTATCCGACCAACATCGGCGGACGGCCGTATTTCTCCTGGCCCTCATTCATCATTGTGACTTTTGAGTTGACGATTCTTTTTGGCGGAATTTCCTCCGCCGTCGGCATGATCGCCCTCAATGGACTGCCCATGCCGTATCATCCCGTCTTCAACGTGGCCGAGTTCGCCAAGGCGTCGGAAAATAAATTCTTCCTGGTCGTCGAATCGGCTGACCCGAAATACGATCCTGCCGCCACGCGCTCGTTTCTCAACGGACTCGCGCCACGAATGATTGCGGAGGTGCCAAGCTAAATGGCTTGCCCGCGCAATCTCCGAAAAGTTCTCCCGGCGCTCGTGGCGCTCCTCGCCGTCACCGCCGGATGCCGCCTCGACATGCATCTGCAGCCGTATTACCGCCCCTTCGCGAAGAGCGACTTCTTCGCCGACGATCGCTCCGCCCGCATGCCGGTCGAGGGCGCGGTCGCCCGCGGTGATCTCCACGAAGACACATATTTCTACACCGGAAAAAATGGCGACATCCCCGGCGACGCGCTGCCCTTTCCCGTGACCAAAGACGTGCTCGATCGCGGCCACGAGCGTTTCAACATCAACTGCACGCCCTGTCACGGCCGCGTCGGCGATGGTGGAGGATTCATTCCCACCCGCGGATTCCGTCGTCCGCCGTCGTATCACATCGAGCGTTTGCGCAATGCACCGATCGGCCACTTCTTCGACGTCATGACCAACGGCTATGGCGTCATGCCCGATTACGCCAGCCAGGTCACGCCGCGCGACCGCTGGTGCATTGCCACCTACATTCGCGCCTTGCAGTTGAGCCAGAATGCGACGGCCGCCGACATTCCCGCCGGACAGCAAGTCCCATCGCCGCCGCCGCAATTCCGCGATATCGGCAACGGAGCCACGTTACCCGAAATCGCTACGCCCGCCGCGTCCGAAGGGGAGCCTAAATGACAATGACGACGACCGCAATCAAACTTAACCGGTCCGATCTCATGGCTCCGCCCGTGGCGCAAGTCATGCAGCAGCGCTCCCTGATCATCGGAGTCGTCGGAGCCGTCGCCGCCATTGCCGGCGCGTTTCTCGCTCCCGCCAGTTTCTATTCCGCCTACCTCGTCGGCTTCATGTTCTGGCTCGGCCTGTCGCTCGGATGCATGGCCATCCTCATGCTTCACCACCTCGTCGGAGGCTCGTGGAGCATAGTGATTCGCCGCCTCCTAGAATCCGGCATGATGGCGCTGCCGTTGATGGCAGTCCTCTTCATCCCCATTCTGCTCAATCTGCCGAAAATCTATTTCTGGGCTCGCCCCGAAAGCCTCGCCGATCCGAAGATTGCCGATATCGCGCACAGCTATCTAAATTTCAACGGCATCCTAATACGCGCCATCCTCTACTTCGTTATCTGGTTTGGCATGGCCTACTTCCTGAATCGCTGGTCGACCGAGCAAGATTCCATCGCCGGCCAGAGCACGCTGCGCTTCCGCGCCCTCAGCGGCCTCGGCATGGTCATCTACTCCTTCGCGATCTCCTTCGCCGTAATCGACTGGGTCATGTCGCTGCAGGCGCGCTGGATCTCGACCATCTACGGCCTGCTCTTCGTCGCCGGCGAAGCGCTCTCCGCCTTCTGCTTCTGCGTGGTGATTGAGACCATCCTCGCCAAGCGCAAGCCGATGTCTGACTATCTCACCGACACCGAAGTTCACGACCACGGCAAGCTCATGCTCGCCTTCGTCATGGTCTTCGCCTATTTCAATTTTTCGCAGTGGCTCATCATCTGGGCCGGCAACCTGCCGGAAGAAATTCCCTGGTACAAAGCGCGCCTCAATGGCGGATGGCAATATGTGGGCCTGTTTCTCGTCATCTTCCATTTCGCCGTGCCCTTCGCGCTCCTGCTCTCGCGCCAACTGAAGCGCAAGGCGGGCACTCTGGTTTGGCTGGCCTCTTGGCTCATCATCATGCGCATGGTCGATATCTATTGGCACATCGAGCCGGCCTTCCATTCCGAAGTTCACCTGAGCTGGGTACTCTTCGCCATCCTTGCCGGAATGGGCGGCCTCTGGATGGCCTACTTCTTTCATAACCTGAGAGCGCGTCCCCTGCTTCCGCTGAACGCGCCGCAAACGCTGCGATTGCTGGAGCGGGAGCACTGAGTAGATGAGATCAATAACAAAGTACGAGCGAAGAATTACTAGCAGCCATTTCATAAAACGGTTTGGGCTGGGGCGCGGTTTCGAGCGTGCCATAAAGTGAACGGGTTTTGGGTAGGGCACGGCTTCAGCCGTGCCGCAAAGGCCCAGTAAAGACGAGGGCTTTAGCCCCTGAGGGAGTCGCTAATTTGCTTCCCAGGTTTCAGCGGCCAGTAGCGGACAGCGAACGACCAACGACTAACGACTAACGACGAGTAACAATATATGAGCGACGAAACCATGAAGCCGGGACTCCCGGCCGACGACACCGGATTCGAACATGAAGACTTAAGCACGCGCGGCATTGTCGCTTTCATGATCGGTCTCGCGGTTACCGGCGTGGCCGTTTATTTCATCATCGTCAGCATGTATTCGTTTCTAGACAACTACGAACGCTCACAGATGTTGACGGCCAGCCCTTTGACCACCACAAAAGGCGCAATCTCGCGCGTCGTCACGCAGTCGGACATGGAAAAAACTTTTAAAGACAACGGCGCGCCCATGCTCGAAGTGATCGAGGGCGTCGAGCTGCGCAAAGATCTCATCAAGCAGGAAGAGCAACTCAACAGCTATGGCTGGGTCGACAAGAAAGCTGGCGTCGCCCACATTCCGATCGAGCGCGCCATGGAACTGATTGCCCAGCGCGGGTTGCCGACCGTTCCTCCAGCCAAGGCCGGAGGAATCACGACTCCCGCAAGCAAGGGACCGGAAAAACAAGGCGTGGAAGCGCCGCGCTAGCAGCCCCGTTTTTAGACGATGCAGAACAACCGCTCCGGCCGGAGTCGCAGAAAAAGGATCGCCGGAAAAGGAAAATGCAGTGCGCAGTAAAAGCAGTTTTGCCAACTCGATCGCGGTCGCAACTTTGCTGATATTCTCGGCCGCCTCGCTCTGTGCGCAGATCCGCGGCCCCATCTCGGGAGGCATCATGACTCCTCCCGCCAATCAGCGTCCGCCCGGACTCCAATTCGTCGGCATCGAGCAGCATCTCAACGCCGATGTTCCCGTCGATCTTCAATTCCGCGACGAATCTGGCAATACGGTCAAGCTTGCCGATTACTTCGGCCACGGTCGCCCCGTCATTCTGAATCTCGGCTATTACCAGTGCCCCATGCTTTGTAGCGAACTGCTGCAAGGCCTGGTCGGCTCCATGAAGGCGCTGACCTTCAACCTCGGCCAGGATTTCGACGTGGTCACCGTCAGCTTCGACCCCAGCGAAACACCAGAAATGGCCGCCGCCAAAAAGCGCGACATCATGAAGCGCTATGGCCGCGCAAATTCCGAACAAGGCTGGCACTTCCTCACCGGACAGGCTGACCAGATCAACGCCCTTACCCGCGCCGTCGGTTACCAGTATCAGTTCGATCCAAAGACCGAGCAATACGCGCACGCCGCCGCCATCGTCATGCTCACGCCCGATCACCACGTTTCCGGATACTTTTACGGCGTCGAGTTTTCTCCCAAGGATCTTCGCCTCGGCCTGGTGCAAGCCTCGCAGAACAAAATCGGCAACTTCGGCGACCAGGTGCTGCTCTACTGCTACCACTACGATCCGCGGACTGGAAAGTACGGAGCGATCATCAGTAATATCTTGAAGCTGGCCGGTGTGGTCACGATCCTGATCTTGGGAACATTTATGTTTGTGATGTTTCGCATCGACCGCCGACATGCACAAGCGTCCGCTCTCGGTTCGGCTCATATTTCCGACGGGCCCCCCGGTCACGACGACTTGAGACGAGTTACGTAATTATGTCGAAATACTTACCATTGTGGCCCGATCAGGCCTCGACCATGGCCAGCCAGGTAGATGCGCTCTACATCTACCTGCTGTTCATCGCCGGAGTCATGACCGCGCTCATCTTTATCGCCGTCGCCGTGCTCGCAATCAAATATCGGCGGCAACCCGGCCGCGAAGCCGTGCAGATCGAAGGCTCGCTGCCTCTCGAAATCAGCTGGTCGGTCATCCCCTTCTTTGTCATGCTGACCTTCTTCATCTGGGGCGGCGTTATCTACTTCAAGGAACGCACGCCTCCCGCTGACTCGACCGAAGTCTATGTCGTCGCAAAACAATGGATGTGGAAGATCGAGCACATGGAAGGCCAGCGCGAGATCAACGAACTACACGTCCCCACCGGCCAGGACGTCAAGCTGATCATGACCTCGCAGGACGTGATTCACAGCTTCTTCGTTCCCGCCTTCCGCCTCAAGCAGGATGTGTTGCCCGGCCGCTACACCACGCTCTGGTTTAAGGCAACCAAGCCCGGCCGCTATCATCTATTCTGCGCCGAATATTGCGGAACCAATCACTCCGGCATGGGTGGCGACATCATCGTCATGGATCCGCAGGATTACGCCATGTGGGCGGCCGGCGGCACCTCTGCCCCCTTGCAGGAAACCGGCAAGGAACTATTCGCCGCCTTCGGATGCTCCACCTGTCATCGTTCCGATGCGGAAGGCCGCGGGCCCAGTCTGCAAGGTGTCTACAATAGCCCCGTGGTGCTCGAAGACGGACGCACCGTCACCGCCGACGAAAACTATGTTCGCGAATCGATTCTCGATCCAACCGCCAAAATCGTAAAAGGCTTTAAGCCCGTCATGCCGGCTTTTCAGGGCATCGTTAGTGAGGAACAGTTGAATGCGCTGGTGGCCTACGTCAAATCGTTGGCCCAGCCCCCCACGGGAACCGCCGGACTGCAAAACCAGCCCGCCGCTTCCCCGGCACAACCACAGAATATGCAGGTGCAATAGTCATGGCGACCACGACCGTAATCCCCGCGACTCCGGCTCCGAAATTGAACTACCTCAACAACGGGCACACTCTGAAGTCCTGGTTGCTGACAACTGACCACAAGCGGATCGCGCTTCTCTATTTGGTATCGGTGACCGCCATGTTCATGCTTGGCGGCTTCTTTGCCATGCTCATCCGGCTTGAATTGCTCACGCCGCAAGGCGATCTGATGCAGGCCGATACGTACAACAAGGTATTCACCATGCATGGCATGATCATGGTGTTTTTCTTCCTTGTTCCAGTCGTGCCCGCCGTGCTCGGCAATTTTCTGGTGCCGCTGATGGTCGGGGCCAAGGATCTTGCCTTCCCGCGCATCAACCTGCTGAGCTGGTATCTCTACGTCGCCGGCGGCTTGCTCTTTCTGCACTGCATGTTGAACGGCGGCGTCGACACCGGTTGGACCTTCTATACGCCCTATAGCACCGTCGGCAGCAACACTAACGTCATCGAAGCTGGGCTCGCAATCTTCCTCGCGGGCTTCTCTTCCATCTTTACCGGACTCAATTTCATCGTCACCGTTCACCGCATGCGCGCGCCCGGACTTACCTGGGGCCGCCTCCCGCTCTTCATCTGGTCCAACTATGCCACTGCGCTGGTCATGATTCTGGGCACGCCAGTCCTCGCCATCACCATCGTGCTGGTGGCCGTAGAACGTTCCTTCCATCTCGGCATCTTTGATCCCAATCTTGGCGGCGACCCGCTGCTTTTCCAGCATCTGTTCTGGTTCTACTCGCATCCCGCCGTCTACATCATGATCCTGCCTTCTATGGGCGTGATCAGCGAAGTGATTGCGTGCTTTACGCGCAAGCGCGTCTTCGGCTACAAGTTTGTCGCCTTGTCGAGCGTTGCCATCGCTGTCTTCGGATTCCTGGTGTGGGCCCATCACATGTTCGTCGCCGGCATCTCGCTTTATGCCGCCCTGGTCTTTTCCTTCCTCAGCTTCTCCGTCGGCGTGCCTTCCGCCGTCAAGGTTTTCAATTGGACCGCCACGCTCTATAAAGGTTCGATCACCTACGCCACGCCGATGCTCTATGCCTTTGGTTTCATCGGCCTCTTCACAATCGGCGGTTTAACCGGGCTGATGCTCGCCACCATCGGTATCAATGTGCACGTCACCGACACTTACTTTGTCATCGCCCATTTCCACTACATCATGGTGGGCGGTGCACTCATGGGCTATCTTGGCGGCCTGCACTTCTGGTGGCCGAAGATTACCGGACGCATGTATCCGGAAGCGTGGGCCAAACTTTCCGCAATGTTCGTCTTTTTCGGGTTCAATCTGACATTCTTCCCGCAATTCATTCTCGGCTACCTGGGAATGCCGCGCCGTTATTGGCAGTATCCGCCGGAGTTCCAAGTGCTGAACGTGCTTTCGACCGCGGGAGCCAGCGTCCTCGCCGTCGGTTATCTGCTGCCCATGATCTATCTTCTTTGGTCGCTGCGCTACGGCCCTATCGCCGGTGACAATCCCTGGGGAGCCGCCGGTCTCGAGTGGAAGACCACATCGCCGCCGCCAACCTTCAACTTTGACGAGACTCCCGTAGTCACCTGGGAAGCCTATAACTACGACGAGATTCCCGAACCCAAGGAACTGGAGGCTCCCGTTGCACGATAGCCGAGCCACCACCAGCGCGGGGTCGACGCCAGTTGGATCGACGCACGGGTCGACGCAAGTGATGACAGCCGACCACGAAGCTCACAATCCCGCGCTTCTCCACCACTTCGCCGACGCCCAGCAACAGAAGAACGCCGCCTCGCTCGGCATGTGGCTCTTCCTGGTCACCGAAATCATGTTCTTCGGCGGCATGTTCTGCGCCTATCTCATCTACCGCTTAGCCCACTTCAACGCCTTCGCAGCCGGCAGCCAGCAGCTCAATATCTGGATGGGCGGAGTCAATACCGCCGTCCTCATCGTCAGCTCGGTCACCGTCGTCTTAGCCGTCAAGGCCGCCGAAGCGGGCAAGCGCAAACTCTTGACCGGCTACCTCGTGGTTACCGTTCTATTAGGCATGACGTTCCTCGTCATCAAGGGATTCGAGTACGCCGAAAAATTTGAGAAGCACCACGTCCCCGGCCCGACGTTCAACTTCACCGAAAAGTTCGACGACAACGGCAAGCAAATCCCGGTCAATCCGAAAGAAGCTGAGCTTTTCTTCTCGCTCTACTTCGCCATGACCGGAATGCATGCCCTGCACATGATCATAGGCTGCGGCCTTTTCAGCACCCTGGCCGTGCTGGCATGGAAGGGACACTACACAACCAACTACTTCACGCCCATAGAAAACGCCGGCCTGTATTGGCACTTGGTCGACATTATTTGGATTTACCTGTTTCCATTGCTGTACTTGATAAGCCGCCACACGTGACGATGGCGCAAGAACAAGTAAGAACGGTTTTGCTTTTCCTAACGCCGAAGACTGTCACCTGCTTTCAGAGGATTGCATGGCACAACCCGAGTCCACACACGAACACGATCTGACCGTCGAACACGAGCACACCACCCACTCGCAAGGTTTTTACATCGCAATTGGCGCCGTTCTGCTCGTCCTGACGATCACGACGGCCGCCGTCGCTTTCATCAACCTAGGGCCGTTCAACCCCGTCGTCGCGCTGCTCATCGCCACCATCAAAGCGACACTCGTAATCCTTTTCTTCATGCACGTCAAAGGCGCCAGCGAAAAGCTCACCGGAGTAGTAGTTCTCTCCGCCTTCTTCTTTCTCGCCATTCTGCTAACCCTGTCCCTAGCCGATTACCTGACAAGATCCTGGCGGTAGTTGATTGAAATCTTTTCTGCGGTAGAATGCGTCACGATGGAGTTTAGAGGCGCACTTCCTAATCCCTTAAAGATGTGGTGGTACTTCGCTGCGCCGATTGCGCTGCCCTTCGCCGTTCGTATCGCATGGGAGAAAATGGTGTGGACGTGGTCTCGCGGCCCACAGATGGTTGGTTTCAGCCTGATGCACATTTACCCAGGACTCGCGATCATCGGTTTATTAGGTTCCCTGGGAGTTATGCTTTGGCTGTTGCCTGCGATAGCTTATTCCATCGCGCGACGGCAGGCGATTGGCCTCGCTGATATAGGAATGATTGCCTGTGCTGTGTTTGTCACCGCGGCAATCACAATTCCCGACAATTTCTTCGCATAGGGCCGCTAGGTCGCAGGTTCAAAGCACTTGCTTCCCACGCCCGCATCCTCCAAGATGTTCTGTGTCCTATGTCGCAGACTACTGCCTCATCCCCGCCGCATTCCGCGCAACTCGACGCCGTCGCCCTTGAGGCCGCTCTCCGCCGCCACCTTCGCGGAGAGGTCCGCTTCGACAAGAGCACTCGCGCCCTCTACGCCACCGACGGCTCCAACTATCGCCAGGTTCCCATCGGAGTAGTAATTCCCCGCGACAAAGAAGATGTCCGCGCCACCGTCGCCATCTGCCGCGATCACCGCGCCCCATTGCTCGCCCGCGGAGCCGGCACCGCGTTAGCCGGACAATGCTGCAACGCCGCCGTCATCCTCGACTTCTCGAAATACATGGCGCGCATCCTCGAAATCGACCCCGCCCGCCGCATCGCCCGCGTCCAGCCCGGAGTCGTCCTCGATACGCTCCGCGCCGCCGCCGAAAAGCATCACCTCACCTTCGCCCCCGATCCCGCTACCCACGACCGCTGCACACTCGGAGGCATGATCGGCAACAACTCCTGCGGCGTGCACTCGATCATGGCCGGCAAAACCGACGACAACATCGAGGCGCTAGAAATCCTCACCTACCGCGGCCAGCACATGCACGTAGGCGCAACCAGCGCCGAAGATTTCGATTGCTACATCGCCGAAGGCGGACGCCGCGCCGAAATCTACGCCGGCCTCAAATCGCTCGCCGACCGCTGTGGCGACCAGGTCCGCCGCCAGTTCCCCAACATCCCCCGCCGCGTCTCCGGATACAACCTCAACCACCTGCTCCCCGAAAACGGCTTCCACGTCGCCCGCGCTCTCGTCGGCTCCGAAGGCACCTGCGTTACGATTCTCGAAGCCACTTGCCGCCTGGTCGAGAGTCCGCCCGCGCGTGTGCTCCTAGTCATCGGATGGCCCGACGTCTTCATCTGCGCCGACCACGTTCCGCAGATCATGGAGCATCGCCCCATCGGCCTCGAAGGCTTCGACGACATCATGGTCAACGCCAGCCGCCACAAAGGCGTCAACCTCGATGCCCTCGCCATGCTCCCCGAAGGCGCGGGTTGGCTGATGGTCGAGTTCGGAGCCAACGACATCGCCGAGGCCGAAGCTCAGGCACGTCACTTGATGGAGGTTCTCGACCGCTCCGCCATCCCACCCAACATGCAGCTCTTCACCGATCCGCGCCTGGCGCGCCGCATCTGGGATGTCCGCGAATCAAGCCTAGGTGTCACCGCGCACGTCCCTGGCGAACCGATTCGTTGGGAGGGCTTCGAAGACTCCGCCGTCGCGCCCGAAAAACTCGGTGCCTACCTCCGCGACCTGCGCCGCCTCATGCAGGACCATCACTACGACGGCTCCTTCTACGGACACTTCGGCCACGCCTGCGTGCATACGCGCATGGATTACGACCTCGAATCCGACGAAGGCATCCGCAAATTCCGCCAGTTCATGGAAGAGGCTGCCGACCTCGTAGTCCGCTACGGAGGCTCGCTCTCCGGCGAGCACGGAGACGGCCAGGCCCGAGGCGAGCTTCTCCCGAAAATGTTTGGCCCCGAATTAATGCAGGCCTTCCGCGAATTCAAGTCCCTCTGGGATCCCGACTGGAAGATGAATCCCGGCAAGCTAATCGATCCCTATCGCCTGGACGAGAATCTTCGCCTGGGCGCCGGCTACGATCCCTGGCAGCCCGAGACGCATTTCAAATTTCCCGACGACCACGGCAGCCTCGCCGCCGCCACCCTACGCTGCGTAGGAGTAGGCAAGTGCCGCCGCGATTCCGGTGGAGTCATGTGTCCCAGCTACCGCGTCACGCGCGAAGAAGAACACTCCACCCGAGGCCGCGCTCACCTGCTCTGGGAGATGACAAAGCGCGACGTAATCAAAGATGGCTGGGAAAGCGAAGAAGTCAAAGAATCGCTAGATCTCTGTCTAGCCTGCAAAGGCTGCAAAAGCGATTGCCCCGTAGGCGTAGACGTAGCCACCTACAAAGCAGAATTCCTGTCGCACTATTACGAAACCAACAGCCGTCCGCTAAACGAGCTGGTCCTGTCGCAATTCGAACTATGGCTAGGTGTAGCCGCTCACCTACCAGGCTTAGTGAATCTAACCACTCAACTCCCCGGCCTAAGCAACCTGGCCAAACGAGCCGCCAAAATCCCCGCCCAGCGCCGCATCCCCGCGTTAGCCCCAGAGACCTTCCAAAAATGGTGGGAAAGAAAACGTAGCGCCGGCGTCTCGCCGGCTGTCCAGCGGGCGTCCCGCCCGCTGAGTAGAACCGATCAAGCCAGCAATTTAGGCGCAAATGAGCGATCGCGCCCCGCCGAAAACCCCGTCCTCCTCTGGGCCGACACTTTCAACAACCACTTCCTCCCCTCCACCGCGAAAGCCGCCGTAGAGGTCCTAGAAGCCGCCGGATTCACCGTCACCGTCCCCCGTGCCCACCTCTGCTGCGGACGCCCGCTTTACGACGTAGGAATGCTAGATCGCGCCAAGCGCCTGCTCCTCCAGATCATGGACGAACTCCTCCCAGAAATCGAAGCCGCCACGCCCATCGTAGTTCTAGAGCCAAGCTGCGCCAGCGTCTTCCGCGACGAACTCACCAACCTCTTCCCTAAAGTCGAACGCGCCCAGGCGCTTTCGAAACAAGTCTTCCTGCTCAGCGAATTTCTAGAGCAGCGCGCCAAAAATTTCCCGCTCCCCAAACTCTCCCGCCGTGCGCTGATCCACGGCCACTGCCATCACAAAGCAATCATGAAGATGACCGCCGAAGAATCCATCCTCCAACGCATGGGCATCCACTACACCGCGCCCGCCCCCGGATGCTGCGGCATGGCGGGAGCCTTCGGCTTCGAAAAAGACAAGTACGCCATTTCGAAAGCCATCGGAGAACTCGAACTCCTCCCCGCCGTCCGCCAGGCCCCCACCGACTGGCTGATCGTAGCCGACGGCTTCAGCTGCCGCGAACAGATCGCCCAGGAGACCGACCGCCACGCCCTGCACCTCGCCGAAATCCTCCAGATGGCCCTCCGCGAATCCACCGAAACCCCCGAAGGCTACCCCATGTTCGACCCCGCCCCGCAACACTATCCCGAAGACGCCTGGGTAAGGCCACACCAAGCCGCCATAGATAAAAACATGAAGCGCACCGGCCTAGCCGTAGCCGGCATAGCCGCCGGAGCAGCCCTACTATTCACGCTAGCAAGAAGGCGCTAGGTGAGTAGTAGCGAAGGCCTTAGATCGAGCCGACACAATCAACGAAGAGCGTATGAAGAGCATACGAAGAGGGTGCCCCATCCTTTCGCGTTTTATCGCGAAGGGTGGGCCGCCAAACTGATAGCAGCCCAGGGGAACAACGAAGATGATGCGTGTAGCCCAGACCTTTGATCAAGCCGACACAATCAACCAAGAGGGTGCCCCATTCATCGCGTTTTTTGCGATGAGTGAGCCGCGAAACCGATAGCACCGCTTTTGACTGTGTGGAGCGGACACTCCTGTCCGCTGCCCTTGACGTTTGACTTTGACTTTGACCTAGTTCTTGATACGGAAGAAAGTGATCAGCACCGTAGTAGCGATGCATTCCGCGAGGCATAACTGAAAATGATGCCAGCAGTGTCGCGGCCCACCCTTGCAAAAAGCGCAAGAGTGGGGCACCCACGTTCTAATATGGGACAAAGACAGATCGCGGCGTGCGCCGTGGAGAAGTGTGGGCCACCCGCCTATCATTTTCTCCCGCTGACTTTAAGGAGAAGTTTCCGCGCAATTTTAAGTTCACGGTGACGGTTCCCCACACTTTTATCGGTGAGTTGCCTCCTGAACTACAGGCGGTTCCTCAACTTGAAGTTTCGGTTGTCGCGCAAGACCCGGTCGATCCCCCGAAGGTAAAAGCGTCGGTGGGTGAGAAGGGCGAGGACGTAGGATGAAAATATTTTGGTCATGGCAGTCGGACACACCGGGAAACATTGGCCGCCACTTTGTACGGGATGCCCTGAAAGATGCCATCGCAAGATTGAAACAAGCCGATGGGATTGATGACGCGGTGCGGGAAGCCCTCCACCTCGATCAGGATATACAGGGTGAGACCGGCGCCCCCGATCTCGCACGGACGATTCTCAAGAAGATTCCGCAGGCCGAGGTCGTCGTGGCCGATGTCACGCTCGTTGGAAAGACAGACGATGGTGATCGGTTGATCAATTCGAACGTTGCAATCGAACTCGGCTATGCCTTCCACGCCTGTACGGATGAGAGGACAGTTTTGGTGTTTAACAAACACTACGGGACATACGAAGACCTTCCGTTCGACCTGCGTCACAAAGGAGGCGCGGTTGATTTCAATTTAAAACCCGAGGCCAGCAAAGATGAGATCGCGGCGGCGCGACGGTCACTGACCGATGCCTTTGTGTGTAAGCTTAGGCCATTTGTGGAAGGCCCTCCCAGGATCAAAGAAGCCCTGTCTTTGAGGCCAATTATCAAGCATCGTATTCTCCAAAGACACCGGATGCCCGACGGTGGAACCGACGATGTATTCGAAATAAACGTTTATATCGAGAACGACGGGGAAATAGCCGTGACTGAATTTATGCTCGCTCTAGAAATGCCTCCTAACTTTCCAGATAACGGCATTCCCTATGGCATGCACTTCGAGCATGACCCGGAGGGATTTGTCCGGTGGTCTCGCACAAACTCGAGTTCAGGAGTCCGAATCGACATTCTGCATCCAGGGATAACAACACCCTCACTGATTAAGTTTAACGGTGCGGTAAGGGCGGAGACCAAGCGACTACATCCTGACGAACTAGAGAAGCAGATCACCGCGACCGTCTATTCCGGAAACATGAAAAAGAAGCAGACCTCCCTCGCGATCAGGGAGTTGTATGTTGACCTGGGGTAGTCCGTCCTCGATTTGGCTGATGAGATGGCCGTGTCGGCCCAGCTTCAACGGGTACAACGTCTTGATAATCTACAGCCACCCGCCTGAACCAAAACAAAATTAGGACTCGCGCTTGACAGATCAGCGTAAAATAGATTCATAGCAGACAATATGCTCTACTCCCCTCCGCTGCCAAACTGCCTCCCAGGAGGCGCGGCGGAGCTGATCTTTGAAATATTCAATAGTTTGAGCAGCACCCGAAGCCCAGAACCCCCAAAGTTCGCACCCGTCACCTCTCAAGGAACGGTTTTTGAACTTTCCTGCGACCTGTCACCTAAGACCTGCGACCCGATCCCATAACTCCTTATCGCGGAATATTTTACAAATAACTCCATTAAAATCAAAGATTTGAAAGGAATTTCGCGCCACATCTATGATTCTAAAGAAACGCGGCATTGATTTTTCTGGAGTGCAGGATAGTAACCCAAAGGTAAACAAGCCGCACCCAAATAAGGGAGATAAAGCTAACTCATTATCGCTCAATACTTTACATGTAAGTCATTATAGCTCAATACTTTGCAAGGAATTTTCCCGTAAGTTGATGATTCCAAACATACCGGGGGGTAGGGGGGTACCCCCAAGCGGTGCAGCCCTATTTGCTTGCGTACTGGTCAGCCTCCCGAGAAAGTGAAGCGAGACATACAAAATATCGAGCCACTGCCCATCCCGCCCCATTTCTGGGACAATAGACAATAGATAAAGACAGCAGGTCCACGTAGCGGCCCTCGGTCCCCGTCGCACCGCCACACGCCGCATCCTTAATAGAGACCTGAAACCAGAAAGCTGGACCCTATGGAAACCCCCAATCAAACCCTCCTGGCGCCGACACCGGCGCAGTCAACCATCGCCCTCCCTTCACAGAGCAAAATGTTGCAAGGCTCGGTGCTGGTGCTGATCCAGTTTGACGTCTGCGAGGAGATCAATCTCGACTCCTTGCGCAACATCTTTGGAGCGCGCCGCCAGGAGGCCAGCTTCAAGCACCCCGCCCCGGGATACGTTCGCTTCCAGCGCCCGCCGGTGGTCGAACAGGTTGAGCCGTTGATCCTCGAGAGCGGCGAGCGCCTCGACGTCCAGATCAAGTACTACGATTACGGCGTGCTTAGCGTTGTCTTCGAGTTGCCGTTCTCCGGCGACTGGGATACGCTGGTCGGCCTCGCTGGCCGCTGGGTTTGGGATACCGACTTCGCGAGCTTCGCCCAGAAGATCGTGAAACAGAAGATCGAGCGTGCCCGCCCCGCTCTGGTCAAGCTTTACGACACCTGGTTGCATGAAGATTATTTTGTCTTCCATGTCCGCGACATCGCCGGCAATCCGTCGGCGGCCGAGCTGCTCGCGACCCAGGGAGGACGCATCGCCCAGATCGTGCGCGGAGAAAATATGCCGCTCTCCGAAGGCGAACAAGCCGAGATCATGCAATCGAAGATCTCTTACTACCCCAACGATCTGGCTGTAATCAGCTGGAACGGCGCTTTTCTCTACGACTCAACCGCCGGCGCAGAGACCGTGATCCAACTACTCGAATATGCCAACTCGCAGCTTCTAGAATTTCGCCACTACGACGAATTGCTTACCCGCGAACTGGCCAGCGTTTACGATTTCATGGACCATGGCTCTGGCATCTGGGCCCGCTGGCGCACCGCCCGGCGCGCCAGTCGCCTCCATACCGTCCTGCTCGACGTGGATGAACTGACGGAGCGGGCTGACAATGCCATCAAGTTCCTCAGTGACATGTTCTCGGCGCGCCTCTACAAAGTGGCCGCGTCAAAGATCGGCGTCACCGACTACAAAGACCTGGTTAACCAGAAAGTCCATACCGCCGAAGAGCTCTACCGCTTCATGATCGACCAGTTTCACCAGAGCCGGGCGTTTGTGCTGGAGCTGATGGTGGTGATCATCCTGATCATCGATTTGATCTGGCTGTTCAAGGGACGGACCCCGGTCTAGTTCTCAGGTGTATGTACAAATGTTCCACGTGGAACATTTGTACATGCATAAATATATGTGCAGTATTGTAAGTATTGCAGAACCCCATAGTTCGCTGTGCGGTCAGGCTCTCAGCCCTGTAATTTGGCGCGCACCGTTAGTTGCTGCTTGAGTCCAGCCACGCTGATTCCCAAACCTGCGGCCATGCAGAGGCCGAGAACCGCAGGAGTCGCGGCCGAAACTCCGCCTTTGTGCAGAAAGACGAACCAGCGATCCCAGCCCAGCCCGAGGCGCGCGGGTTCGCCGTTGGTGAGGTATCTCCAGAACAGATGAATCTGTCCGCTTAGCGAGTAGTTGAGACGGTAGGTCCAGTTGGCGTCGTAATAGCGGCCGCGCGGGACCTGATCTTCCATAAAGCTGGTCGCTAGCGAGACGCACTGAACGAAGGCTCCGAGAGCGAGCGCGAAGAGTACGATCTTTTTTATGTTGGATGTGTTCATGTTCGGTGCGCCAGCAGCCAAGATCGGCCCCAATCCTAAGCAGAGCAGCGCGATCGATGGGACGAGATAGCGCGGCCCGACGCAATAGCCGCCCTCCCACTGCGTGTAGCGCGCAAAGAAAAACAAATACAGCAAGGGAAGCAGGATTGCCACGGTCGCCACGCCTCGTTCCAGTTTCCAAAGGCGCCGGAGGCCAGCCAGTGCGAGGATCACCGGCGGCGCGAAAATAAATACCGACTTGCCTGGTGACAACAGAAATCCGTAGAGGCCTTTCCAGAGCGGAGTATCAAAAGTGTTGAGGCGCTTGGCGCCCTCAGCGGCGGTTGGATATCCAAACTGAAACGGGCCGCCGAACAAGATCGTATTGTGTACGAGCAGGAGCGTTACTCCGATCGCCGATGCAGCGCACAAGAGCAATGCCATACGCAGCGCCGGCTTTCCATCACGCACCAGCACTGCGGCTGCAAATACGGGAATAGCTAGAACGTTGGTCGGACGCACGATGGTAGCGAGCCCGAGAATCAGCCCGGCGATGAATGCCGCCCGCCATGTAATTGCTTGTCTTCCGCGCCCGAAAAGAAGGAGCGCAACTCCCATGAAAATCGCCGCCGTTAAGGGTTCGGAGAAGAGCCATCCCGAATAAGCAAAGATCGGCGTTCCGAGAGCAACAATGATCGCGGCGAACAAGGCTGCACGCAGTGCGATTCCGATTCCACTGAGCAACAAGAAAAAGAACGCAACGGTCAGGGCGGCGAAAGTAGCACTGCTCAAGCAGGAAGAGAAGGCAACGATCAGATCGGTATCCTCCTGCGGCACGCCGGGCAGACGCGCCAGCAAGTATTGTCCGAGGGCATACCAGGGCGCGCACAAGAGAGCTTGCCCCGGCGGATAGGCCGCGCGCGGCTGGCCCGTCCGATCGTATCGCCCGTAAAAATTGTGCAACTGCACCGCTTGCGGAACGGCCGTAGAGCCGCGCAGCACAAGGCTTTCGGTGGTGTAGAGAATGTTGTATTCGTCAGGCGTGCGGACGCGGCCGGTTGAAGTGAGCAGATAAAAGAATTGGAAGGATAGGAAAAGCCAGACGGCAATGCGACGCAACGAAGGTGAGTTCGGCTGTGATGAATGCGTGGCTGATGCTAGCGGGATGCTGGAAGTGGACACGTGATTTGATCGTATCAATCGTATTTGGCGAATGCGACGATTTGTGAATCCGCAGGGTTACTAGCGGCGCTACACTTCACCGCAAAGGAAAAGCCTCTCAAGAGGTGCTTCTCTGGAGAGGCTTGGGGGGAAATCTTAACGAGTGTCCTTTGGCCTAGTGTTTCTTTTTCTTGGCGGCTTTCTTCTTGGTTGCCATGAAGTGTTTCCTCCGTTTGAACGATTTGTTCTCCCAAGGTTCTCGACAGGGCACCTTGATGCCCGGGCTACTCAACAACTTGTATGAGCAGCTGTCCTACCACAAGATATTGCCATGAGTATGTAATTTGTCAATGAAAATATCGCGTCAGCGGACGATTTTGGTGGAAGGCGTGCTTGGCTTTGCGAAGCGACCGCAACTGAATTTCGTCCGCGCGAGAAGCCTCCCTTCGCCGGCGCCAAAGAATTCTGCTTTGCCTGTGCGATAATTTCAGAAGAAATTATGTCTGAACACAAAGTATTTTGCGCAAAGCTAAAGCAGGAGTTGCCCGGCCTCCCCGAGCCTCCCTTCGACAGCGACTTGGGAAAAAAGATTTACGACAACGTCTCGCAACAGGCTTGGGGCCAGTGGATGGAGCACTGCAAGATGCTGCTCAACGAGTATCGCCTGAATCCGGCGCGCAAGCAGGATCAGGAAGTGATCGTCCAGCAGATGGAGCAGTTTTTCTTTGGTGAAGGGGCCGCGCGTCCCGCCGAATACGTTCCTCCGTCACATTAAGTGGGCGACGACGAGCGCGCGACGACGCGAGCATCGCGAGCTATCTAGACGCATACTTCATCATTGGCATTGGCGGGCAAGGCTGGTTACTGAGGAGTTACCCTCGGCCAGAAATAGTAGCCAATTCATCATCATGTAACACTTTGTGATGACAATTAGGATGTGGCCTCGCATGTCGCCAGTCCGCCGAGCATTGATCCGCCGAGCATTGATCCGCCGACCGTGGTCCCGAAGGTCGTGGTGCCGGGAACATATGACACGCTGATCCTCTCGGATCTGCATCTCGGCGCGGACATGAGCCGCGCTCGCGAGGCGTTGCACGTTCTCCAGGACAATCGATATCGCCGCCTGATTCTGCTAGGCGACATCTTCGCCGACCTTAATTTCGGACGCCTGAAAAAAGAGCACTGGAAATTTCTCGGCTACATTCGCAAGCTCTCCAATCCCAAACGCAAAGTCGAAGTGGTTTGGGTTGAAGGCAATCACGATCACGGCCTGGCCGAGATTATGTCGCATCTGGTCGGCGTGCGCGTGTACCAGGAATATCAATGGGAATATCAGGGCCAGCGCCACATCGCTGTGCACGGCCATCAGTTTGATGGCTTCGTGGTGAGCAATGTGCGCGTCAGTTATCTCATCGGAACGCTGCTCTACCTGCAACTGCAGAAGTGGGATTCGAAAAATAAAACGCTGACCCGCTTCCTCGACCGGCTGGGTACAAGCTGGCAGCGCCTGTCGCCGAAGGTTGCCGACGGCGCCCTCGGATACGCCCGCCATCACCAGGCGGCGCGTATCTTCTGCGGACACACGCACGCGGCCATGCAAAAGACGGACGCCGAGCATGACATTGAATATTTCAATTGCGGCGCCTGGATCGATGCGCATCCTACTTTTATTACGGTCGGCGAAGATGGAGTCCGCATCCATGAATATGTTGAGCGCCCGGACGATCTTCATCCCACGGGCGAGCAAGGCGCATCTGATATCGAAGCTGGTGAATTCGGCGACGACACGGAATGGCTCGAAGATGGGGAATTCGAGGGTGTGACCACTTAAACTCGTCTTCGCCGATACGATAATTTTAGAAACAATTCGTGGGAAAATAAATCGTCGCCCGGAAACGAGGCAGAGGAGAACTTGCGCAAACTAACTATCGTTTTCCACCACGCTGGCGGAGGACATCAAAGCGCGGCAGAGGCCCTCAAGGCCACATTCTCCACGCAAGCGGATCCGTGGGACGTCAGCCTTCTCGACATCCAGGAATTGCTCGACCCACTCGACTTGATTCGTCGCGCGACGGGCATACGCATTCAGGACACGTACAACCTGATTCTGCGCAAAGGCTGGACGCGATTCACTCCGCAACTCCTGCTCGTTTTGCAGACAACGATTCGCATCTATCATTCTCCGATCGTGAAGGCGCTGCGAGCTTATTGGGCCGAACATCCGGCGGACCTGGTGTTGTCGGTGATTCCCCACTTCAATCGCGAGATTGCGGAAAGCCTACAGCCGCAGAGCGCGAGAATGCGTGACGGCAAAACGTCCGGGACTCGAACTCCCTTTGTCACACTGATTACCGATCTGGCAGATTATCCGCCGCATTTCTGGATCGAGCGCGAATCGGAGTACATCATTGCCGGGACAGAACGCGCGCGGCAACAAGCATTAACGATCGGCCTTCCCGCCGATCACATCTTCCGGACGTCGGGAATGATTCTGAAGCCGAAGTTTTACGAGAAGACGACCGTCGACCGCGTGGCGGAAAGAAAGCAACTGGGTCTCAATCCCGATTGTCCGACTGGCATCGTGCTCTTCGGAGGCCACGGCTCGCAGGTGATGGTCGACATCACACGGAAACTTAATGAGGCGGGAAGCGGAGTGCAGCTGATTCTGATCTGCGGGTACAATCAGAAGCTCGCGGCGGAGTTGACGGATCTGAAGACCGCGAAGCCGAAGCTTGTCGTTGGATTCGCCAAGAATGTCGATTACTATATGGCGCTCGCCGACTTCTTTATCGGAAAGCCCGGGCCGGGCTCGATCAGCGAAGCGTTGCAGTTTCACTTGCCGGTGATCGTCGAATGCAATTCGAAAACGCTGCCGCAAGAGCGCTACAACGCCGAGTGGGTGACGGAGAACGGCTACGGAATTGTGGTGCAGAGCTTCAAGAAAATTGCACCCGCGGTGCAGCGATTGCTTGAGCCTGCGACTTTCGCCGATTTCCAGCGCAAGGCTGACGAGTATTCGAATCGAGCGCTGTTTGAGGTGCCGGCGATCCTCGAAAAATGCGCGGAAGGAACGCCGGCCGCGCCGCAATCTCAGCCTGTTTAGCCAACGCAAGGCGCGCTAGAAATGCACGGCGACGCCGGTCGAGAAGCGCACGCCATTCTGGCCCGTGCCATAAAAACGCGAGTTGAGCCAATCAAGCTCTCCGCGCACCGCTACCGGCCCGAAGATTTTGTAGTCGAGGCCGCCGCCGAGTCCATCGACAAATGAAGTGTTGGAGTCTGAAACTCCGTTGCTGCGGCTGACGTGGCCTACTCCGAACAAGAACTCGGCGAAGGGACGGAAGCGCTGCACCTGCACCGAAACCCTCGGACCAAACAAAACATTGTGTTCGGCAACGTTGACTTGCAAAGGACATACAACGCCAGGGCAATCGTAAGTGTGGCTGCCGTAGTGGCCATCAACATCGACCACTAGGCCGATCCAAGGCAGAAATTTCCCTTCCAGCGTGGCATCCCATCCATTCAGATTTGAAGTGTCGTTCGAAACAATAGGAGTGCGGTCGTAAGAGTAGCCGAAAAATACATTGCCCTTCGTCGGAATCTGCGCCCAGGCGGCGCCGGCCATCATGATTAACAAAACAAGAGTCCACAATCTTCGCATAGTCGTTCTCCTTGCATGCGGTTCGTCGTTATTCAATTTGAGACGCGGCGTGAATGCGTTGTTGGGAGATAGATGCGCTCGGAGCGCAAAACTTTGCCTGTGGAAGGGATGTAAGTTGTTCGATCGGTCAGCGAAAGAGCGCGGCAAAAAAGCCGCCGAGTTTTCTGAAGAAGCCGCGTTTTGGCGCGGGATTGGCAGACGCGGTTTGGCTTCCATCGGGCGATGAGTTTTTGTTTGCGGGCGGGGGCAGCGGAGCGGCTAAAGCGGGCATGGCTCCGGGGCGCGCATCGAGCGGAAGGGCGCGCACATCGTCGATCGGCGCGGGAGCAGGGCCGGTCGCGTGGAAGACAAAAGGCGCTTCTACTTGCACGTGAAGTTCGTTGGGCGCTACAGAGGCGTCGAGTGGAGCGGCCGGTGCGGGCACGGACGTAGATGGCGCGCTCTCGGCGTGCGGAGTCTGCGAGGCGGACGCCGGGTTCGGGTTCAACGGCGGCAGCGTCACACTCGGCGGATTCGGCGTTTCGCTCTGCACAGGCAGATTGTTCGTTGTGCGCTGCGTGGACTCGCGGGGCGGCGGACATCCGCACTCGGGCGGCACTGCCATATCTACACGATCGAGTTGTCCGGAATGAAACATGAGCTGATCGGTGGCCTTCACCTGATAAGTACGGTCGCCGATTAACTCGCTAACAATTGCCGCGGCGGTGTTGCCGGGGAGTGCGCGCACGCAAGTGTTGCCCTGATTGTCGGCGCTGATGGCGTAGTGAAATTCTCCGGGCCCGACTAGAAGGATGCGGAAGTCCGGCGTCATCACGGAATCCGAAGAAGCGTCGAGAGTGAAGTGTGCCTCGAGCGCGCCGGTGTTCATGCTGAGCATTACGTTGTGGCGATTCTGCGACGGGGTCACGGAGACGGTCGTGCCTGGGCAAACATGCACCTCGCCGCCGCTTGACAGGTTGACGACGGCGGTGTCGGGACCGGCTGTAATAGTAGAGCCAGAGCCCGCATCCTTTCCCGTGAGTGCCACTGGACTCGCCGTGCGCACAGAGGCGACTACCGGCTGCGGCGACGGCGTGAGACTCGGAGTTGCCGGCGGCTCAAATGGCGAACTCCGCGCCTGATCGGAAGCCTTGCCAAGATGCACCACCAGCCGATTGCCGGCGGCATCCCATTTATAGGCGCGTGGCGCGAGGAGATCGACGACCACGCGAGCGATCGGCGGATTCTGTTGAAACTGGTCGGCGCGCAGCGAGCCGATCTGATCGGCTTGTACGCTGATTTTTTTCTGCGGCGTATCGAGGCGCGCGTTCGGCAGATCAATCACGAGCCGATCAGGATTCGTGATTGCCTGAATCGACGGAACGAGCGGCCTCGTCGATAAAATCTCAACTGCCTGGCCGTCTTTTTCCTGCACGATGCGGAAGCTTTTGATTGCCGCAATCTTGCTCGGAGCAGTATTGCTGACGGTAGCCTTCGACTCCGGATTACTCGGAGCCTGCGCGTAAAGCGGGAACGCTGCGAGGACAAGCATTCCCACCGCGCGCAAACGGCCGCGAGATAGCGGTTTACGGAACGCAAAAATCGGTGGGGAGTCCTTCACAGCAGCGCTCGAGTGTTACTCAAACATACCACTCGCGGCTTGCAGTAAGAAAGTTAGACTAAGCGACAGCGGCTGGCTTTGCATTACGAATCTGCAAGAAATTCGTATTCATCGATGACCGCGGCTACGGCCAATTTTCCCGCGGGATCGCCACCTTCGACGCGCATTACGCGGCCTTTGCACCGCACCCGTATGCTTTCGGTCAACGTGATTTCGGGTGGCAAGGTCAGGGTGAAGTCGATCGCGGAGCCGGCCTGTTTGGCGGAATCGACGTAGAAGCAGATTCCGCGCGCGCTCACGTCGCGGGTCTGCGCCGTGTGCTCTTCTTCGTTTTCTCCGTAACGGACGCTTACCGGCAGGCGAAGCGCGAAGCGCCGCGTGGCCCGCTTGTCATTTTCCTGGTCGCGCTGCGTCTCGGCCATTGAGTAGCTCCAAAAAAGCAAGGTTTCAAAGTTTCAAGGTTTCAAAGAGCCCGTTCGAACCGCCTGTAAGCATGGCAATTGACGGGCAGACTGTCAAGCAGAGCTAAGGTTTCAGAGTTTCAAGGTTTCAATGTTTCAAGGAAAGAGCAAGGCCGTGAAGTTGGCTACCTAATCATCGAAACCTTGAAACCTTGAAACCTTGAAACCTTGAAACCTGCCTCCCAGCGCTACAATAAACCCGTGGTCTTCGTCCTCGACAACTACGATTCGTTCACTTACAACCTCGTCCAGTACGTCGGCGAACTGGGCATGAAGGTCGAGGTCCGCCGCAACGATGAAGTGACCGTCGACGAGATCGAAGCGATGCATCCCGAGCGCATCATCGTTTCTCCCGGACCATGCACGCCGCAGGACGCCGGCATCAGCATCGATGTCATCCGCCATTTTGCGAGCCGGGCTGCATACAAAGTGCCGCTGCTCGGAGTCTGCCTCGGGCACCAGGCGATTGGCGCGGCCTTTGGAGGGCAAGTGGTCCGCGCGAAGAATCTGATGCATGGCAAGACCAGCCAGGTCGAGCACGATGGCAAGACCATCTTTCGCGGCCTCTCTTCACCGATGACCGCGACCCGCTATCACTCGCTGATCGTCGCCGAAGACGATCTGCCAAGCGACCTCGAAGTCAGCGCCTGGACGACGGACAAAGACGGAACCCGCGTCATCATGGGCCTGCGCCATAAGAAATTCGCGGTCGAAGGCGTGCAGTTTCATCCCGAGAGCGTGCTGACGGACGAAGGGAAGAAACTGGTGGCAAATTTCCTGCGAAGTTGAGGTTGCTGATCGTACGAGCGGTGCGATCTTAGAGAGGATGGCGGGTCCCACCCTAACGCGAAAAGCGTGCGTTAGGATGAGGCGCCCGGCTGGATGAGTGGAGAAAGAAATCGCGATGGAAGCTCGTCGTCATCTAGTTTTCACTGTGCTGCAAGTCATCGCGGCGAGTGTTCTCTTTTGGATACTGGCTACGCGAAACATTCCCTGGAATGCACAGCGCTACATCGGAACGGCATTGGTCGTGGTGGGAATTAGTTTTATTGTGGTTGCCCGCTATCAGCTCGGTAGATCGTTTGCGATAACTCCGAAAGCTCGCGAACTTGTTACGCACGGCCTGTACTCGAAGATTCGCAATCCTATTTATGTCTTCGGCATTGTGATGTTCACAGGGGTGGCAATGGTCTTGCAGATGCGCGGCCTGTGGATCGCCCTGGTGGTGCTGTTCGTCCTGCAGGCGATGCGCGCCCATCGTGAGGCCCGCGTGCTGGAGGCGGCTTTTGGCGATGCCTACCGCGAGTACCGGCGCAAGACGTGGTTTTAAGCGACAACAGATATTTCGTTTAGCATTCATGGTCTGTGGGCATATGTTCACCACAGCGGCGCGACGGGCTCTTCGTGGAATACGGGCGCCGGCCCGCCTTTGTTCGACAGGCGGATCGCCGCCATGTAAGGTTTGGCTTGCGGATCGTAGGTCACGGTGATGCTTCCTCCTTTTCCTGGCGAGCCATCGAAGCCGCTGCGCCCGTCGGAACCGCTGCTTCCGCTGCTTCCGCTCGGCGTTCCCATGCCTCCGGAGCCGCCGCGGCCGCCGCGACCGCCTCTTCCGCCGGATCCTCCGGGGCCTCCATCAGCTTTCACCGTCAGCGTGCCTCCCTGGGGATCGACGAGGTAGAGCTTATCCTTGCCCAGCGCCGATACTCCGACCTGAAGTAGAGGATGGCTGCCCGCTCTTAGCGCGATACGAACCTGCACTGCGGACGCGTCTCCGCCGGGGCCTCCATCCTGGCCATTTGAGCCATCAGTTCCGTTTCCGCCATTTCCTCCTGGGGATGGATTATTCGGATCCATCGAACCGCTGCTGCCGCTTGCGCCATCCATTCCATCGCTGCCGTTCATGCCACTCGAGCCCGCGCTGCCGGAGTAATTCGAAACGAACGCGTAGTTATAGCGCACAGGAATGTCGAGCTCGGCAATGTGAATGTCGGGATGACTGGGCACGGTGATGGATACGTGCGCCAGCTTTCCGTCGCTGATTCTCGGGTCTTTGGGAAGAGTGAGAACGCCTTTCTGGTTTACGGTAGCGACAGTGGCTGTGACCGTTAGGTCTTTCCACATTACCTTCCCCTTGCCAGCGCCTTCCGTCTGTATCGTCTTGCCGTCGGTTTCAGTAACTACAACCACGAGCGCTGACTTCTCCCCGGGCGCGATTCCAGGGCCGTTTGGCAGATTGACCGCGATCGACGCGACGGGAGTCTTGGCCAGGTAAACCTTCATCCCCAGGTGGACTTTCATCGACGTGCAGCCACTGAGCGCGAGCAGGAGCGCCGCGCCTAGGCAGGCCGCGAAGCTTGTATTGATCCAACCCCGAATTGGTAGCAACGTCAGTGACCTGAACCTGCTCATGGCTGATCTCCTTCGGGTGGTCCACGATATTGAGGAGTTATTCCTGACTCAACGTAATTGAAATTAGTTGATCGCGCACCTCGGGACTCATACTAATAAATATTTTTTCGGGATGCTTGATGAATCGAACACACAATCAACCACGATGTTGTGGATTAACGAGTATGCACAGGTAAAGTTTTGTGAAGGTTGCGTGTTGATTTGTCAGGAACAGAGTTACTGGTGGAGTTACTGCGGAAGTCGCAAGACTCAGCGCGCAGCCCCCATCCAGACGTGGGAAAACCCGACGTCAGGATGGGTGCTCGCTGAGTTATTTTGAACGCCTAGTTGTTAGTGACCTCATACACAATTCCAAGGTTATACGTTCCACCATAGGCGGTCGTGCCGTAGACATTCCCGGCGCTGTCAAGAATCACGCCACCATACGGAGTGATTCCGCCAGCATCGGCGACGCTGGCGAGAATCGCTTCTCCGTAGGAGCCGTCGAAGAAGTTAAATAAATCATACGCGGTCCCGTAGCTGTATAGACCTCCTGCGAGCGTTGTGCCAAAAACGTCGCCGTCTTTGTCGAGCGTTACCCCCGCAAAAGGATTGGCGCCATCTCCATTGGCTTCGCCCTTGAAGGCGTAGAGAACTTTCTTTCTCCACTCCGCTCCCTTGGTTCGGGTAAGTGGCGGCCGTAGCTCGAAGACGGTGCCGAAGCTTTTCAGTTTGCCGGTGCCCACTGTTGTCCCGTAGATGTTTCCTTCCTTGTCGAGCGCGAGCGTGCCCTCTGGACCGGTCCCCGCTTTAAATGCAGGGAAGGTGTAGAGCGTCGCCGCCGCCCACTCCCCTTGCAGATTTTGCGAGAGTTCGTAGACAGTTGGATGATCGCCGACAGAGCCGATGCCGTAGATGTTACCGGCGGGATCCATCGTCTGTCCGGCATAATTTCCCTGGGGACAGGCATAGATCAGTTGCTCGGTCCAAACGCCGCCCGAGAGGCTAAGCTCGAAGACCGCGCCAGTGCCGGTGCGCGGGTAAGTTGTGCCATATAGGTTGCCCGACGAATCCGTGATCAGGCCGTTGATGGGCGTAGCATTGTACGTGCCGCCCGTGAAGCTATAGAGAACGGTTTCTGTCCAGCTCGATCCCGTGGGCGTAAGTTCGAAGACTGTGCCGTATCCGTTCGCGCCGCCCGCCATCGTCGTGCCGTAAAGATTTCCCGAATGGTCGAAAATCAATGCGCCATAACCAGGGCCGCCACCGTCGGCTCCGCCAGTGAAACTATAGAGCGTGGTCCCGTTCCACCCGCCGCTGCCGTTCGGCGATACTTTAAATACGGATCCTTCGTCGATGCCGCCATTGTTGGTGGTGCCGTAGAAGTTGCCGGCGCCGTCCGCGACGAGGTTGGCCAGCGAACCCGTGCCATAGGGATCGCCGTATTCCGGTTGATCGTAGATGTCGGTCATGGTTTGCGCCGACGCCGGACGTGCCGCCATGAGCCATGCCGACAGCACAGCCACGGCCAAGGTGATCGCCAGTTTATTCGAGCCGAATTTAGGCCCTACCCAAATATTCGAATGGTTTGCGCCGCGCTTCGCGGCCGCTTCCGTGGTTACTGCGGAATACATACTATCCTCCACGATTCATAAGCCTCCGACGGCTCGAGCACTCGAGGTTCGTGGACTTGCTTTCGCCGACTATTGGGAAGATCGAGGCTCGCACTTTGCGAGGCGGTGTTTCGGTGCGAGATCACTGCAGGGGGTTGTACTAAGGATCTATCAGGAAAATCCCTAGACCGCACATGCGGTATTGCGGTTTCGAAGAAGCGCGAAGGACGGGACTCCGAGCCCTACTCCGATCCTTACTCCAGGCCTCGGGCCATTTCGACCGCGCGAAGCACGGCGCGCGCCTTGTTTTCCGTTTCTTCGAATTCACTCTGCGGATCGGAATCGGCCACAATTCCCGCGCCCGCTTGCAAAGTGGCCTTTTTGCCTTTCATGACCATAGTTCGAATCGCGATGCAGGAATCGAGATTGCCGGCGAAATCGGCGTAGAGAACGGCGCCGCCATAGACGCCGCGCCGCGTTGGTTCCAGTTCTTCGATGATCTGCATGGCGCGAACCTTGGGCGCGCCGCTAAGGGTACCGGCAGGGAAGCAGGCGGCGAAGGCATCCATCGCGCTCAGTTCGGGACGCAGCCGGCCTTCGAGCGCCGAGACGAGATGCATGACGTGGGAGTAACGCTCCACATACATCAGGTTGCGAACTTTTACCGAGCCGTATTCGCTGACGCGGCCGAGATCGTTGCGGCCGAGGTCGACGAGCATCACATGCTCGGCACGTTCTTTTTCGTCGGCGAGCATTTTCTTTTCGAGCGCCGCGTCGGCGGCCTCGTCGCGGCCTCGCGGGTGAGTTCCGGCAATCGGACGGTATTCGAGTTTGCATCCTCCGGCCGAGGCGCGCACCAGCATTTCAGGAGACGAACCGACCACGTGCATACCCTGATTTGTTTTCTTGTCGTTAACATTAACGTCGGCGCTCGCGCCGATGCGCAGGAAGTACATGTAAGGTGACGGATTCACTGTGCGCAAAGCGCGATAGAGATCGAATGGAGCGACGCCCGGCTCGAAATCCCAGCGCTGCGAAAGCACGACTTGAAAAATGTCTCCGGCGGCAATGTATTCCTTGGCGCGGCGGACACTCGCCAGAAACTTTGGCTTCGGAGTGCGCGCCCGCGGCTTCAGCTTTGACTTAGGGGCGGTTTTGCGCCAGTGCGCTGGTTTCCATCCGGCAGCGAGCTTTCGCTCGATGCCGGCGATGTCTTTCGCTGCCCGTTCATAGGCTGCTTGGGGTGCTTCTCGCTTGACGTCTGCCGAGGCCACGATGTGAATTTGGTGGCGCAGGTGATCGAAGGCCAGCACGCGATCGAAAAACATCAGCACGCAATCGGGAAGGTTGAGATCGTCGTCGGCGTGCTCGCCGATATTTTCGAGGCGGCGAACAATGTCGTAGGCGCAATAGCCGACCGCGCCCGCGGTGAAGGGCGGCAAGCCTTCCATCGTCGCTGGGCGATGCTGCTGCAAGAGCTCTTTTATGACCTCGAAAATATTTCCCGTGGGGCGTTCGACCTTGCGGCCACGCGTAATGGTGATCGCGGCACCGCGTGACTCGAGTCGTAGAAATGGACGCACTCCCAAGAACGTGTAGCGCCCGATTTTTTCTCCGCCTTCGATCGACTCCAGCAGGAAGGCATCCGGTTCGCCGTCGGCCACGGCGAGGAAGGCAGAGACGGGCGTAAGCAGGTCGGCGGAGATCGACTTCGCCACCGGAACCAGCGTGGCGTTGCGCGAGAGGCGCGAGAACTCTTTGTAGTCGGGACGGATCACGAGGAAATCTTCACTACTCCGAACGGCTATTTTTGATCGGTGGCGCCCGCGTGAGGAGTTGTCTCCGCGGGGGCTCGAGGAACTGTTTTCACTGGACTCAGCTTCTTCAATCTCTCACTCCACTTGGCATCGTCATAGACGAGTGGCTGACTGGAAGCCGAAATGCGTTCGGACCACTGAACCGTGTAGTAATCATCCGTGCCCTTAATGCAGATGAATAGAGTGGATTCGCTATGCGCGTATCCGTCGGAATTCATGGTCCCGCAACTTGCCCATGCGACAAACCCATTGTGGCCACTGACTGTTGTGGCACCCATCCCCTTGGAGGAGAATGTATCTGGACAACGACGTTTAAAGCCCCCAGCGATGGCATTGATATATCCTTCCGGGCTTACATTGGGCCTGGAGGAAAGCCCCTTTCTGCCCGTCTGGGTAATCATTTGAGACCAATGGTCAATCGTCTCTCCCTTGAGCACCATCTCATTGATGTAAAAGTCGTTATGCGCGCGTGCAGAGGCCCCGACGAATCCCTGTGGAAATGGAATCACCAGAATCTCGCTGAAGATTGGAGTGATGATTTCACTGGGCTTAAGGTCATTGAAGTCGCCTTTGCCTGCGTGGGCGTCGCTTTGCGCTGCCGCAAATAAACAAACACCGCAGGCAAGAGATGCGAGCATAAGGACTTTTTTGTTCATAGACTTCAGGTTTATACACAATGAGGGTACGGCGATCTGGGTCTGATGTAAATGGGTTCCCTTTCCGGCACTCCCTTCGCTTGCCTAGGTTTCGGGGGCGGCCATATACTTTGCGAGGCTTGCTCGATATTAGAAGAAGATCGTAATCGCAATATTGCGGAGACTTTATGACGACAGCGTTGGAACTTGAACAGGAAACTAATCCCTGGCAGGCGCAAGCAGCCCGCTTCGACCTGGCCGCGAAAAAGCTGAATCTCGACGATGGCCTGTGGCGGGTGCTGAGCAGTCCGAGCCGCGAAATTATCGTGCACATTCCGGTACAGCTCGACAACGGGCGCCTCGAAGTTTTTACCGGCTATCGCGTGCAGCACTCGATCGCGCGCGGTCCGGCCAAGGGCGGACTGCGCTATGGCCCCGATGTCAATCTCGACGAAGTGCGGGCGCTCGCCAGTTGGATGACGTGGAAGTGCGCGGTGGTGAATATTCCTTTCGGCGGCGCCAAGGGCGGCATCATTTGCGATCCGCACAAAATGTCGCAGGGCGAACTCGAGCGCATGACGCGCCGCTATACGGCGGAGCTCTTCGAATTCATCGGCCCGGAAAAAGATGTCCCGGCGCCTGACGTCAATACGAACGAACAGACCATGGCGTGGATCATGGACACCTATTCCATGCACGCGCGCCAGACGGTCACTGCCGTTGTAACGGGCAAGCCGATCAACATTGGCGGATCGCGCGGCCGCCGCGAAGCCACTGGTCGCGGAGTGCTCATGGTTTGCGAGCAGGCGATCAAGAAGCTGCGCCTGAATCGCGATACCTGCCGCGTCATTATTCAAGGCTTCGGCAACGTGGGATCGAACGCGGCTCGCCTGATGGCGGCGGCGGGATACAAAATCATCGGCATCCTCGAAGTGGGGGGCGGCCTCTACAACAAAAATGGCATCGACCTCGAAGCGCTCTGGGAGTTTCGCCAGCGCCAGGGCACGATTCACGGCTTCACTGGCGCCGAGGCATATGATCCCGAAGAGCTTCTGCTCGTCGATTGCGACATTCTGATTCCGGCCGCGACCGAAAATCAGATCACCAGCCGCAACGTCGATCGCGTAAAATGCAAGATCCTCGCCGAGGGCGCGAACGGACCTACTACCGCTATCGCTGACGATGTGCTCGCCGAGAAAAAAGTTTTCGTGATTCCTGACATTCTGGCGAACGCCGGCGGCGTCACTACTTCTTACTTCGAGTGGGTGCAGGATCGCCAGGGCTACTTCTGGAAGGAATCGGAAGTGAACGAACGGCTGGGAGACATCATGGTTACGGCGTTCGATGACGTCGTGCGCTACGCGGAAACGCATGGCGTGAACAATCGCATCGCGGCGTACATGCTGGCGATTGACCGAGTGGCGTATACCATCCGGCAGCGCGGAATTTACGCGTAAACGTAGCGAAAGTCGTGGCAAATATGAAACGTTATGCCAGCAACTTTGCTTTGCGGATGGCCGCTTCGTGTCTGCTGACGATTGCCATTTCGGCGAGTCTCGTAGTGGCGCCCGCGGCCTCACAGACAACTCCCGCTAGTCCGACAGCGGCTCCCGCTCCTTCGGCGTCCTCCGGCAACGGAGCTGCGTCCAAGGCAACCACGAAATCATCCGGCGCTCCGACGGCACAAGATATTGCCTCGGCGAAAGCCGGCGGCAAAGTCTGGGTCAACACCGAGACCCGCGTCTACCACAAAGGTGGTCGCTGGTACGGGAAAACGAAGAAGGGGAAATTCATGACCGAAGCCGAAGCCAAGGCCGCCGGCTACAAAGGCGCTAAGCGGGACTGACGGAATAAAACACCTACGCTGAGTCAAGAATAAATAATAAATTTCGGAAGAGGACTCACGATGCTGATGAACTAATGAAACCTCAGCGAACTCGGTGTGCTCCGCGGTTAACAGCTTCGCCGGAATCGCCCCGAAGACCTCGCCCTACTGTCCGTTGCCTTGTCTCGCGATGTGGAGGATAATCAAAATAGTTCGCCTCTGAGGCTTCTGACTTCGTCATTTGTTATTGTCATCGCGTGAATCTTCCCAACTCCATCACGCTCACACGCATCGCAGCGATTCCACTGCTTATTTGGATTCTCTGCACTCCGCGCTTCGCGGGCGAACCCACCGGCGAAAGAGAAATCCTTGCATCTCTCGTCTTCATACTGGCTTCGATCACCGATGGCATCGACGGCTATCTGGCGCGCAAGCGTGGGCAGATCACGACTATGGGTATTCTGCTCGATCCGCTCGCCGATAAGTTGCTGGTGGCTGCGGCCTTTATCACGCTGGTGCAATTCAACCCAGCCTTGGTGCCAGCGTGGATGGCCGTGGTCGTCATCGGCCGCGAATTTCTGGTGAGCGGCCTGCGCTCGATTGCAGCCTCCGAAGGCTTTACGATTCAGGCGAGCGAACTGGGCAAGTTCAAGATGCTCGTGCAGATTATTTCCGTCGTCGCGGTGATTCTCGCGCACCGCTGGCATGAGTGGCCGCTCTTTGGCATTTATATCTTCCCGGTTTATTGGATCGCCCTGGTCGCCATCTGGTTCATGGTGCTGCTGTCGCTCGTCTCCGCGCTCGACTATTTTGTAGCTTTCTGGTCGCGGATCGATCGCAAATCGGAGAAGCGGCGCCGCCGTTCCTTCGTCCTCGCCCGGCGGAGAAAAAGCGATGTCCAAGCTGTCTGAAATTGCGCCCGAAAAAGCGTCTGAGAATCTGGCTGCGGGTGCTGAACCTCTCCCCCTCACGTCACCATCACAATTGTCTCCAGGCCAACGGCGCATTCTGCTCGGCGTCGCGCACCAGGCAATTCTTTGCGTTCTGGAGCACCGGCCATTCCAGGAAGCGCCTTCCTTGCCTGCCGAGCTAATGGAGTTGCGCGGCGTCTTCACTACGCTTTACCTGGGCCCCGATCTCCGCGGCGAACGACCCCACGCACCTTATCCCGACACACTTCATCATGATCCGCACAGCGAATTGCATCTTGAACCTCATCGCCAATTGCGAGGCTGCGTCGGCTACGCTCTGCCCGTCGCTCCTCTGCACCGTGCCGTAGCGGAGACCGCTCGCGCGGCCGCTTTCGACGATTCCCGCTTTTCACCGGTCACGCTCGAAGAAGCGCCCCGTCTGGAGGTTTCGCTCAGTGTGCTCTCGCGTCTTTTCCCCATTCATCCGGGCGCGGTGGAGGTAGGGCGCCACGGGTTATTGATTTCCGAGGGCGCTCACCGCGGCCTGCTCTTGCCCCAGGTTCCAGTGGAACAGAATTGGGACCGCAAGACTTTTCTCGATCAAACCTGCCGCAAAGCTGGACTGCCGCTCGATGCCTGGCGCAAGGACGCAACCCTTGAGGCGTTTACCGCCGAGGTTTTTGGCGATTCCGAGGTCGAAAGTGCACGCTGAATCGGTGCGGAAAGAAACATGAACCACGAAGGATAACCTTATCTCGATTTCCCCTTTGTGATCCTTCCGTGTCCTTGGTGGTTACGGTTTGGGACTTCCCAAAACCGCGCCCCTCCGGCGCATCCCCCACTTTCGTACCCTTGTGTTCTCGGCAGAACGAAGTAAGCTCATGAGCTGGCGCTTTGCTCTAACGACGCCGTTGTGAGGCAGTATGGAATTAGCTGTTGTGATCGTAGTGGTAGTCGTCGCCAGCGCGATGATTCCCGGCAACCCCAAAATCCGTTTCTACCGCTGAGTGTCCAGCGTTTTCCCGCCCTGTAGAGCAAGCCTCTCCCCGCGCCCATCTACTCCGAGGGAATCTCTCCGCCTAATTCGCAATAATCCGTCAACATAAAAAAGAGACGCGGCAAGCCGCGTCCCCGGTGAGTCTGACTAATGTTAGATTACTGTTGCTGCTCGTCCAGTTCGACCGTGTCGCCCGCGTAGACATCTTCCAGCGCGAAGACCACCATCGCCGATGAAGCGGTTGGAGTGACGTTCAACACCACCACTTCGCCCACTCCGCGCCGCGGCAGATCGGCCACGTGAATGTTCGGGCCTTTGGTCTTGGTGAATCGGCCCGCTTCAAAGGTGGGCGGAAACATCTGCGTATCTTCTGAAGTTTGCGCTTTAAAGGAGAGCGAGTCCACAGGATCGGCGAGCGTGGCCGTGTAAGGGCGCACCACGCGGAAATAATCGCCCACCTTTACGCCCTGGTTTGAACCCATGTTGAGGTAGAGCTTCATGCCCGTGCCGAGGAAGCCGTCGAAGTCTTTGCCAAGCACGATCCGGCCCGTCAGCTTGCCACTGGGCGGCGCGAAGCGGTCGAAATGCCCCGGTACGTGGAAAGAAACCCGCGGTTTCTCCACGAAAGGTATGGCAATGTCGCCGGGATTGATGGGATCGCAACTGTACTCCACTTGGGCGATAGCGCTACGGCTGCGAGTATCGACGATTCGCACCCGGCCAATATCGCCGTAGGGGCGCCCGGCATTCGCCAGCACCTTGTTCTGGCCGGCATAGATTTCATACTCGTTGGTGTCGCGCACTTCGCGCACGATCGAATAGAGTTGGCCCGCCTGATAACCGCTCCCTGCGAGGAAGATGAGTTCCCCAATTTGGAACTTGGTTGAGGTCGGAGTCTCGAGACCGCCGTTCACGTAGTTGGCGTTGGGAATACGCTCCTTGGTAAGAAAACCGGCGCAGTAAATGTCTGCCGTGGTTGGCGTCTGGAAGCGCACGAAGGGTACGTTTACCGCGGTGTGAACGATTCCGTCCGCATCAGGTGTGCTCGGCTGCGTCGACTGCTGCGCCGTGGCGAGCGTCGCCGCCAGCGTCAATAGCATTAACAATCCTGTTTTCTTCATCTTACCTCCGACTGCCGATTCTTCTGCGTGTGCTCCCGCTATCTCTCTCGGAAGACAAGGGTTACAGCCGAAAAGTAACAAGCGCTGGGTTACGGGTCAAGGTTACGAGGGTGTTTAGCCCCTTTGCCCAAAAGTGTTTCGGACCCTTTCTGCAATCTCCATTCTGGTCCCTATTCTGGTCCCTTGACCAATCCTTGAGGTTGCATCTCGGCTTACGCCCCTGTAATATCGCGCCGTCACCAAGAACAAAGTGGTTGCAACAAGTGAGAAGAAAATGGCCTTAGCCTTATCGTCCACTGTCGCGCCCCGTTTTATACCCCAGCGCCTGCCCCGAGTCTGCTTGGCGCTAGGAGAAGACACGGTGGAAGACATGCTCGCCACGGCCGAGTCCATGGCGCGCGATAACCCCTTCCTGGAGTTTCGTTTGGATTACCTGAAGCAGCCGCTGGCCGCGCTGCCGAAGATCCATCGCTTTCTCGAAACCCACCAGTACGTCACCGCTATAGGCACCTGCCGCCGCGCCGACAATGGAGGCAAGTTCAAGGGCTCGCTCGCTTCCGAATTAGAAGTACTCACCAAGGCTCATGCCGCGGGCTGCCAACTGGTTGACCTCGAGATGCAGAGCGCGCTAAAAGCCAAGCCCGACGCGATCGCACGTCTGCGCGGCCGCGCCGGACTCATCATCTCGTTCCATGATTTCCACGCCACCCGCAACCTCGACGAGACGCTGGCGAAGATGCTGAAGATTCCGGCCGACTTCTACAAAGTTGTCGGCACCGCTACCACGCTCTCCGACAATGTGGCGATGATGAAGTTCCTGCAAGCAAACAGCGGCCAGCATTCTCTGATCGGCGTGTGCATGGGCGAGCAAGGTGTCATCAGCCGCGTACTCGGAGTGCGCGCCGGCAGCGCGTTTACCTTCGGCGCGGTCGATCCAAGCGCCGGCCTCAAAACCGCGCCCGGCCAAATCAGTGCTCGCGATCTTCGCAGCATCTATCGCATCGATCAGGTCGACGCCGCTACGCGCATCTATGGAGTCGCCGGCGATCCCATCGGCCACTCGCTCTCGCCCGTCATCATGAACACGGCGCTGCGCCGCGAAAATGTCAACGGCGTTTACCTGCCGCTGCACGCCAAAACGCTGAAGGATCTGCTTCACTGCGTGCGCGAGATTCCGCTGCACGGCCTCAGCGTCACCATGCCGTATAAGCAGTCGATCGTTCCGCATCTCGATAACACCGACGCGCACACGGCGAAGATCGGCGCCTGCAACACCGTCGTTCGCGGAGCGGAGGGCAAGCTCTACGGTTTCAATACCGATATTGCCGGAGTAGTGCGTCCGCTTGAACAGCGCATTACCATCGAGAACGCGAAAGTTCTCGTGCTCGGCGCGGGAGGAGCGGCGCGAGCCGCTGTCTTCGGTCTCAAAGAGCGCGGCGCTGAAATCTGGGTCTTGAATCGTACGTCAGTCAAAGGGCAGAAGCTAGCGCGCCAGGCCAAGGCACACACCATGAAACGAGCCGACCTGCACAAAGTGGCTTTCGACGTCATCGTTAATGCAACGCCAGTCGGCATGGGAAATACGCGCGACTGTCCGCTCAAAGACGAAGAAATTCAGGCGCGCGTCGTCTTCGACATGGTGTACGACCCGGTAGAGACGCATCTGCTACGCGTCGCCCGCACCAAGGGAATCGCCGTCATCCCCGGAGTAGAAATGTTCGTGCAACAGGCGGCCCGCCAGTTCGAGATCTGGACCGGCAAACCCGCTCCCGCCGGAGACATGCTGCGCGCGGTCACCATCGCCCTGCAGGAGCGAGCCGCCGTGCCCAAACCGAAAGCTTGAAGCGCGACGCGGGCAACGGCCCGGCATTATACATACAAATGTTCCACGTGGAACATTTTCGTTTATTGTTCGTCCGTACAACTATATAGTTACGTCGCATTCATTATGATTTATATGGGTTAGAAGTTTTCGACACTCTTTTTTGACACTCTATGGTTGTGGTGAACGCCCGCCTTGCTTAGCAACCGGGTGGATGAGTTCGCCCTGGCGCTGCACTTGACATTTGTAGTTCTGTTATTGTACATATAATTTGTACGCATATCTAGGGCCGGGGCGACACGGGCGGGAGCCCATCCTGTTCTCGTTCAGAATGATTAGTGACATTCGAATAGAGTGTCGGAATGCAAATACGCGGAGGGAAACCACCTGGGTCTGGGCGCCTGGCTCGGACCGGAGTGGAGTTAAGTCGAGAGGCT